>Ga0255759_10001523_pt1 | contig 20664 bp, 25 predicted proteins | sample 101ome_20_FD_179959 | JGI IMG/M metagenome (GOLD analysis project Ga0255759, IMG submission 179959) | Coastal salt marsh microbial communities from the Groves Creek Marsh, Skidaway Island, Georgia - 101404AT metaG (version 2) | ecosystem: Environmental > Aquatic > Marine > Intertidal zone >...
AGTTCTGCAGGTATTGCCGCACAATTTACATTAACTAATTCACCTTCTCTTTTTGAACTATGATGAATTGCTTGCGCAACAACATCCTTTCCACAACCAGTTTCACCACGTAACAAGACAGTTGAACTTGAGATGGAAACCATTTCAACTAACTTTTTAAGTTCAGCGGTAGCTTCACAGTTTCCTTTAATAATATCATTCATAATTAAGTGAAATAATGTCAGAAAACTGACAATAATGATATTAAAAAAAAAAATTAAAAAAAAATATATGGTTAAGTTATTGATTTACTTGTTTTTTTTTCAAAAAAAAAAATAACAAACATAATTTGGTAAGTATCTTGCTTTTAGTTTAGAAACTTTATTAGGGTTACTTATGAAAGAAATATTTATTATAGAAAATAATTTTGAAGAAAAAGATTTGATTTTAAATTTTTTAAAAAGAAAAAATTTAAATGTACAAACAATTAATTTAAATGAAATAAAAAAAGTTGAAAAAAATAAATCAACAATTATTTGCACTAAAAATTTACAAGAAGAAATTGGTGGAAAATCAGAAATTTTAAAAATTTCTAGAAATGTTGGATGTACAAATATTTTAGTGTTAGATAAAACTAATATCGATTATGAAGTACAAAATGATTTGGGAGGAGCTTATATTGTTATTTCTTTCAAAAATTTAAACGATGTTATGTTTGAAATTGTTTTTCAAACATTGTCAAATGATAAGTATAGTTTCTCTGATCCAAAAACCTACTCTTTAATCAAAATGGCAGAAAAAGTTGCAAAAACCGATGTTACAGTTTTTATTCATGGACCTACTGGGACAGGAAAAGAAGTTATTTCAAATTATATTCATCAAAACTCTGTCAGATCAGAAAAACCATTTGTTGCTATCAACTGTGCAGCTATCCCTGAAAACATGTTAGAGGCTATGCTCTTTGGACATGAAAAAGGTGCTTTTACGGGAGCATCTTCAGCAAATAAAGGAATATTTAGGGCAGCTGATACAGGAACACTTTTGCTTGACGAAATCTCTGAAATGCCATTATCACTCCAAGCTAAACTGCTTCGAGTCCTACAAGAAAAAAAAGTTACACCAATTGGTGGACAAAGAGATATTGATGTTGATGTAAGAGTTATAGCTACAACAAACAGAAATATGATTGAAGAAGTAAAGGAAAAGAAATTTAGAGAGGATCTTTATTACAGATTAAATGTTTTTCCAATTGAAACGCTAAATTTGTCTGAAAGAACAGAAGACATCATACCAATAAGCATGTCGCTTCTTAAAAGACACACAGAAATTGGAAAAATTCCTTTCATAACTGATAGTGCTAAAAAAATTCTAACAAGTTACGATTGGCCTGGAAATGTGAGAGAACTTGAAAACGTTTTACAACGTGCAATTGTTTTGAGTGACGAGAAAATTATAGATGAAAACCATATTATGATTGATGTAAGTTGTAATACTAATTTGTATAAAAATTTTGATGAAAATATCAAACAAGCGATAATTTAAATTTTAAAGAAGGAAAAAAATGAAACCAAATTTAACAACTGTTTTTAAACCTCAACTAGTCGAGACTAATAACAATCAGGAACAAATAAAAAATCTTCAACAAGGTATAGTAAATCTTTCTCCGAAAATTGAAGATAATAGAGAAGTAGATTTTCTGCAAAGTATAAAGAATGCAATAACTGAAGTTTCTGATAATCAAACTAAAAGTGCTGAATTAACAAAAAAATATGAACTTGGAATTGAAAATGATTTAACAAAAGTAATGATAAATCAACAAATGGCAAGTTTAGGTTTTCAAATGACATTAAACGTAAGAAATAAAGTTTTGTCAGCATATAAAGATATAATGAATATGCCGGTTTAACTAAAATTAGGGGTAAAAAATGGCTGAACAAGTACAAACATCTGAAATTGCAAATACACAGTTAGCTAATAAAAGCATTGTTTCAAGTATTGGGAATACACTAGAGAAATTAAGGAAGTTTTCTAACGAACCAGCAGTTCAAAGATCTATTCCAGTAATGATTACTTTATTTGTAATTTTTATTGGTATGGTTTTATTTATTTCATTTAAGGAGCCATCTAGAACCACTTTATTCTCTTCATTACCTGAACATGAAAAATCAAGAGTTATTGATGTTTTGAGATCAAATGGAATAGATGTTTCAATTGACTCAACTACAGGTGAAATATTAGTTCCTTCCCCAGAATATTATGAAGCCAAAATGAAGCTAGCAGCAGAAGGTCTTCCAAGTTCAGTACCTCAAGGTTATGACCTCTTAGAAAAAATACCAATGGGAACAAGTCGATCAGTAGAATTTATGAAAATGAAACAGACACAAGAAATAGAATTAGCGAGATCAATTAATGAAATTTCTTATATTATGGGAGCAAGAGTTCATTTGGCTATACCAGAGAAATCTGTTTTTGTCAGAGATTCTGCTTCACCAACTGCATCTGTCTTTGTTAAATTAGCTGATGGAAGAGTTCTTAATCGAGAGCAAGTAAGATCTATAGTACATATTGTTTCATCATCGATTCCAAATATGTCATCTGATAATGTAACTGTCGTTGATCAATACGGTAAACTTCTCTCAAAACCTGAAGATGATCCAAACATAGCTTTAACTGAAAAACAACTAAACCATAGAATTAAAATTGAGTCACTTTATAAAGAAAGAATTTTATCTCTAGTTTCTCCAATAGTTGGAGCAGGAAACATTACTGCAGAGGTAAATGTAGAAATGGATTTTACAAATACTCAAACTACTGAAGAGACATTCGATCCTGAAAGTATTGCACCTAGAAGTGAGCAAAATAGCATGGACGAGTCTACAGATAGACCAGCTAGAGGTGTGCCGGGAGCAGTTGCAAATCAAGCTCCTCTTGCAGCTGATCTACAAATTGACACTCCAGTAGAAGGTGATCCAGCTGAATTTAAACAAAGATCATCGTCAAATGTAAAAAATTATGAAGTAAGCAAAAAGCTTAGCACGACTGTTGGTCAAATTGGGAAAATCAGAAGGGTTAAAACAGCAGTTTTAGTAAAAAATAAAGCTGTCGAATCTCCAGAGGGTATTGTGTCTGAACCAATCAGTGAAGAAGATAAAGAAAAAATTTCTTCTCTAGTAAAAGAAGCAGTAGGATTTAATGGGGATAGAGGTGATAGTATAGTTGTAACAAGTGGAGACTTCATTGAAGAAATGAATTTAATATCAACTAAGTGGTATGAAGAATCTTGGTTCCAAAATTTAATTGGTCAAGTTTCGACTGTTCTAATTTTAGCAATTATTACATTCGGTGCTCTAAAACCTTTATTAAACAGAATTTTAGTACCATCAGCTGGAGTTGGAGGTGCTGGAGGTGGAATGTCTGAGGCGGATCTTGAGCCAGAGGAAGCTGAAAGTGAAGTAGAAGTTCAAGAGGGTGAATCAATTGAAGATATTAAAGCTAAGTTGAAACCAAAGAAAACAGCCATTTCTGCTGAAATGCTTGATACTGCAAATACTTATGATGATAAGGTAGCAGTAATAAGAATGATTGTTGGTGATGAAGCTGGAAAGGTATCAAATGTGTTTAGACAACTAATGAAAAAAGATGCATAGTAAATTAAAGGAATTTTAAATGGCAGAGAAACAAACAGAAGAAAATAAAAACGAAGAAGAACTTTCATTCTACGAAAAACTAACAAGCACTCAAAAATGTGCAATCTTGATGATGTTATTAGGTGAAGATGAAGCATCTGAAATATTGAGAAATCTTGGACCAAAAGAAGTTCAACAACTTGGTAAAGAAATGTACAATGTTCAGGGTCTAGATCAAGACACAGTTAATAAAGTTTTAGACGAGTTTTTAGCAATAATTAAAACACAAACTGATCTAGGTATGGGTTCGTCTAATTATATAAAAAATGTAATGACCAAAGCTTTGGGAGAAAATAAGGCTCAATCAGTTTTAGGAAGAATTACTCCAACAGAAAGTGACAAACCTATCGAAATTCTTGATTGGATGGATGCTAGATCTGTTGCAGAATTAATAGCTGATGAACACCCGCAAATTATGTCACTAATAATTTCATATCTTGAACCAGGTGTTGCTGCAGATGTTCTTGTGTTACTTCCTGAAGATGTTCAATCAGATATAATTCATAGAATAGCAACTCTAGAAACTGTTCAACCTGATGCATTAGCTGAACTAGAGAGAGTAATGCAACTTAAGTTCAAAACAAATACTTCTTTGAGAGCATCATCAGTTGGAGGAATTAAAGCAGCTGCATCAATAATGAACTTCACAAAACAAAATATGGAGCAAAGAGTTATAAAGGCTCTTGGAGAAAAAGACAGACATCTTGCCAAAGAAATACAAGAAAGTATGTTTACATTTGAAACACTAATTCTTATGGATGATAGAAGTATGCAAACTCTACTAAGAAACGTTGATCAAGAAATTTTAATAATTGCTCTAAAAGGAACAGAGGACGAATTAAAAGAAAAAATATTTAATTGTATGTCTCAAAGAGCTGCCGCAAACATCAAAGATGAAATGGAAGTTCTTGGGCCAGTAAGATTAACGGAAGTACAAGAGGCTCAAAAAGCTGTAATTAATGTTGCCAGAACAATGTCTGATGAGGGTACGATTGTTCTTGCTGGAAGAGGTGGAGATGACTTTGTATGATGCAGTTAAAAGAGAATCAAAAAAAAAGTGATCAAGACAAACAAAGTTCCAGCGCTTTAAATACCGAAGAAATCTTGAGTTTATTGAGTAAAACAAGTCAGGATTTTAAAAAAGAATCTGAAATTACGGAAAATATTTCGTATCTCTTTAATAAAAAAACTCCAAAGGATTTAGCTTTATCAAGCCAAATTGATCACGAAAAGAATCAAAAGCCTGAGGTAAATAAGGAAATTGAAAAGAAAGAAGAAATTAAAGAAAAAGAAGAAGAAAAAGTTATTGAAGAAAAAAAAGTAACTGAAACAGAAGCCAAAAATATGGCTAATGCGCTTGCTAAAGAATATTATAATAAGGGTTACGATCTAGGAGTAAAAAAAGTTAAAGAAGAGTTAGAAAAGGGTGAAAAAGCATTAGCAGTAAATTTGAAAAATCTTTCTGATAATATTTTTACAGTAACCCCAGATTTTGTTGAAAAATTAAATGAGCAAATTAATTCCAATTTAAAAAAAATTTCTGTGGAAATGTTAGGTTATGAAATTGATAATAAAACTAACCAATTTTTTAATAAAATTTCTGAGCTCGTTAATTCATTTGCTGACTCTGTCAAGAACGTAAAAATTTTTCTTAACAAAGATGATTTTGATTCTATTTCAAAATTTCTTAATGAACAAAAGATTACTTTAGAGCAAGAACTGACTATTGACGAAAATTTAAATCGTGGAGATATAAAAATAAAATCTGGTTCAATTGAAGTTGCCAATATTCTCTCAAAAAAAACTAAGTTTGTTCAATCTGCTAACATTGATGATGACTTAGAAAAACTAAGAAACAAAATTGAAAATAATGAGATTACAGTCAACGATAAAGATAAAACTGATTTAAAAGAAAATGAAAGTAAATCTGAAAATAAAAAATAAATGATTATAGCAAAAAAAATAAATGAAAATTTAGAAAAGTTCTCAATAAATAAAGATATTTCTTACAAAAGTAAAATTACAAAATTTGACGGAAAAATTATTGAATGTGATGCTTTTCCCTCACCAATTGGTACAGTTTGCAAAATATATTGCAATAGTAATAACAGCGTAACAGGGGAAATTATTGGTTTTAGAGAAAATAAAAATTTAATTGCTGTTCATGATCAGAACGCCAACTTAATTTCAGGGTCGATTATTGAGGCAGTTAGCACAAGCACAAATATTGAAGTTGGCGATGAGATTCTTGGAAGGGTAATTGATGCGTTTGGAAATCCAATTGATGAAGAAAATAATAAAATTACCTTAAATGATCAGTGGCCATTAAATGGAAAACCAATTAATCCAATGAAACGAAAACCTATAAGTGAAACACTAGATGTTGGGATAAAAGCCATTAATACCATGTTTACAGTTGGCAGAGGACAGAGGTTGGGAATAATTGCAGGTTCTGGAGTCGGCAAATCAATGCTTTTGGGAATGATGACAAAGTTTACAGAAGCAGACATAGTGGTCGTGGCACTAATTGGCGAAAGAGGAAGAGAATTAGGTAATTTTGTCTCAGATATACTAAATGACGAGACAAAAAAAAGAACAACAATTATTGCGGTTCCAGCAGATAAATCTCCTTTATTAAGAATTAAGGGTGCAGAGAGAGCTACATCGATTGCAGAATACTTCAGAGCTAAAGGTAAAAATGTTTTATTAATTATGGATTCACTGACAAGAATTGCTCATGCCAAAAGAGAAGTCGGACTTGCGTTGGGAGAACAACCAACTTCAAAAGGATACCCTCCATCTGTAATTTCGATGATACCAAATTTGATAGAGAGAACTGGCGCTGGTTCAACAAATGAAGGTACAATTACAAGCTTTTATACAATATTAGCTGATTCAGATGACACAAACGACCCAGTAGTTGATACTGCAAGAGCAATTCTTGATGGACATATCGTTCTATCTAGAGAGTTTGCCCAACTCGGCATATTCCCTGCGATTGATATAAATCAATCTTTAAGTAGAGTAATGAATTCAATAATAACTGAAGAACACAGAAATAAGGCTGAACTAATCAAAAAGTATTTTTCTATCTATCAGGAAAACAAAGATTTAGTTTTAATGGGTGGATATAATACTGGTCAGAACGAAGAAATTGATAAGGCAATAGAGTTATGGCCCAAGATTTGCGAGCTAATTAAACAAGATTATAGAAAAAAAGATGATTTTAATCAAAGTATGAATGTATTAAGGAACATTTAATTACATGAAAAAAAAATATCAATTATTGAGTTTGTTAAAAAAAATAAAAAAAAATAAACTAAAAGCAAATCTTAACACACTTAATTTAGAAAAACGAAAATTAGAGAGAATTAGTGAAGATTTGAAGGAAATGCTTGAACAATCGTCATTTGTTGAGGGAGAAATATTAAATAGTTCTCAACTAAGACAAATGTCATCATTTAGAGAAAATCTTCAAGAAAAACTTCAAATCTCTTCAAACAGGGAGATACATCTTGAAAAAGAAATGAACAACTATTTAAGTGAAATTAGTAAAATAAAAAAACAGAAGGAAAAAATTGAGAAAAAAATTAAGGAAGAAGCCTTATTAATCGAAAAAATGAACGAACTTAGAAAAGATCACAACTTTAAAACTAAAGTAATGATTTAATAGAAAACGTGGCACTATATTTGCAATATTGATCTGAAAGGTTAATTTATGGTTGCGATAGATAGTAAATCAAATTCAACATCAAATTTAGTTGGAATAAAAGAAAATATTACCGTTGATGAAGTCGATATGTTGTTTGCAGAGCTATTTGCTTTGGTTCATACTGAAAATAATGAAGAAAAAGTCGACAACAATGAAAATATTATAAATATAACACAACCTGAACAAGATAAAATTAGTTTGTCTGCTTCAAATTTTCAAAATATTGATAAAAAAACTGAGGATTTAGCAAAGTCTTTAGTCCAAATTTTTTATAAAGATTTAGGTATTGCAAATAAAAATGAAAATAATAATACTAATTTTTCTAAAAATAAAAATATAACTGAAAAATTTTCAACAATTAAACCTTTCACAAAAAGCGACCAAAATAAAACAAACGAAAATCTATTAAAGCCTAATTTAAAATTATCAGGGACTAATCTAACCGAAAAAAATCAACAAGAAGGTAATATTTCTATAAATGTTTCCTATAACCCCGCTAAAAAAAATAGTAAATTAAATGCGCATGCAAATATTAATAATGATTTAAAAAATGAATTGAAAGCAGAGACTAACACTGATGTTAAAAAATTAGAAAAAAGTACAAAAGAAGAATTAAATTTACAAAAAAAGAATTTGAATCTTCCTGTGGAAGTATCTGAGAAAAAAAAAATAAGTAAAAAAAAACAATCCTCGATTACACCTGTTACCAAAGATGAAGATAATGAAACAATTAAAAATCAAAGCCCAATAAAACAAAGTTTCAATCAGATAAATACACCTTCAAGAAAAAGTATTGATTCAAATAGTAACATTAATAAAATTAAAAAAGAAAAAGATAATCATTCAATTGAAAACAAAACAAGACCCACAAAATTATTTGCAACACCCGAAACATTAAATTTAATGGAAAGTAGCTGGGGAGAAAAATTTTCTAAAATGATTAAAAATGCTGTTGCTAACGGATTAAATAAAGTTGAGATTACCGTGAAACCAAAGAGTTTAGGTAAAATAAATCTAGATATTTCTGTAAAGGATAATTCAACAAAAATACAAATTAATGCAGAAAATATCGAGTCTGCAAATTTACTTAATGAAAATTTAGGAAAATTACATGAACTAATTGAAGATAAAAATGATAAGTTTTCAAATTTTTTTGGAGGAGATTCTAACAACTATTTTAACAACCAAAAAAAACAGAGAACTGTTGATAATCCACAGATTCTAAATAAAAAAAAATCAGTTGAAGATAAAAAAACTGTAATTAGTAATCATAATATTGATGTACAGGCATAAATAAAATAATATTTCATTAAGGAGTAAAGATGGCTGAAGAAAATAATCAAGAAAATGAGAAAAAAAGTCCAATAAAATTAATTTTAATGATTGTCGGAGGTATTGTTCTTCTTGGAGCAGGCTTAGGTATAGGGATTTTGATGGGTGGTGGTGAGTCATCTGACCCTTCAACTGAAATATCACAAATTATTGAAAAAAAAGAAAACCCAGAATCATCAGAAAATAAAGAAGAGGAAGAATCTGAGGAAGTAGCTGCAGAATGTGCTGAGGAGGAGAAAGATGCAGAAGGTAATTGCCCAGTAGGACCAAAAAAAATTCCTAAAATCACACCTGAAGAAGAAATTTTTGCAACAACGTACTATGAGTTTCCTGGAAACTTTACAACAAATTTAAAAGAATCAAAAAAATTCCTACAAATCTCACTTGGTGTCTCAACGCAATATGACGAACAAGTTATGGCAAATGTTGACAGTCATCAACTAGCATTAAGGTCTGAAATTTTAACCATAATGTCAACTTTTTCTCCCGCAGACATAGCTGGAAGAGAAGGTAAACAAAAACTTGCAGATTCTCTGAAGGAAGGTATTAATAACACTTTAGTTAAAGTAGAAGGATTTGGTGGAGTAGAAAATGTACACTTTACATCCTTTGTGTTACAATAATAAAGGTCAACTATGGCAGAACCATCGAGAAAATTATCAAGTGAAGAAGTAAACGCCTTAATGGAAGGACTAAAGTCTGGTGACTTGAGTGCTTCTACAACAATTAAAGATGGAAAAGAAATTGAATTTAAAACATTCCAATTTGGTTCGGATGATCTCTCATTACTAGGAGACTATTATGCTCTTAGATTAATTAATGAACGATTCGCTCGTACGGTTAGAAGTGTTTTTTTACCTTTACTAAGGGTTCAACCAAGAATTAGTTCTTTTCCACCAGAAGTAAAATCTTATGAGGAATACAGTTCTGGACTAGATGCATTCATGAGTATGACAAACAGTAGGATTGATGAACTCAGAGGTTCAATGCTAACAGTACTTCCACCAAATTTTGTTAATCTCTGTACAAGCAGTCGGTATGGAGGAAAACTAGAAGTTTCAGAGACTAATAGAACTGAATTTACCTCAACTGAAGAAAAAATAATTGAAGTAGTAAATGAAGGAATAGCAAAAGTTTTAGAACAAAGTTGGAAAGATTTAACGCCAATAACCATTAAATTTCATAGCAGAGAACAAAACCCACAATTTGCAGCATTTGTAGAATCATCTGATCTTATTATTGTATGCTCTTTTGTAATGCAATTACCAAAAGTCGATTCAATGTCATTTGATATTGTTTATCCATTACAAACTCTTAAACCAGTATCATCATTATTGAGATCAAGAGTTCAATCTGATGTAGTGGAATCAAGTCTTACATGGAGGGACAAGTTAGAGAAAGCTGTGCTTGAAGTACCTTTAAAAGTTCAAAGTAATTTGTCGGAACCAGTTGTTTCAATGTCTAAACTTCTTAGAATAAAAGAAGGTGATACTTTAAATATTAATGTAGATGATACAGTTGATTTCTACGTTAGTAATCAAAAGTATTTTAAGGCTGAAATGGGAGAAGTTAAAGGTAATGCTTCTGTAAAATTAACCAAAAGATTAAAACACTAAGGAGAAAAAAATGAACGCTGAAACTGCCCAAGAAGAAAAAAAAGAAACACCAACTGAAGAGGTCAAAGAAAATACACCTGAAGAAGCAAAAGTTGAGGGTGAAGATAAAACTAGTAGTGACCAAAAAGACAAAGTAGCAAAACAAGGTTCTGCAGCAGTAAATAATCTTAGGGTTTTAGAAAATATAGAGGTTAGACTAACTGTAGAAGTTGGTAATACAGAGATAAAAATTAAAGATTTATTAAGACTCAACGAAGGCTCAGTGGTTGAGTTAGAGAGACTTGCGGGTGAACCATTAGATATACTTGCTAATGGAACAAAGATAGCCAAAGGTGAAGTAGTTATGGTCGGTGAAAAGTTTGGTATAAGATTTACTGAAGTTGCTGATCCAGAAGAGCTAATTGAAAATCTTTAGTGCCATTTATTTGACAAATAAAAAATAATCTATTTTTTTATCAATAAAATCAGTTACTTATAATAATATTTAGCTAGACGGCAAGGTTCTTGCATTATCTTGTAAAAAGCGAGGTAATATGCAAGAATTTACAGGGCCTAGTTTATCAAATTACTTATTAGTATTAGGTTTTTTATTAATGATGCTTATTGGTTTTTATTATTTAAAAAAAAATAAGCATGTAATATCACAAAAATTAAATTCAAAAAAGAGGATGAAAATATCCGATGTAACTATTCTTGGTCAAGGAGATAGAGCTCTAATTCTAAATCTTGATGATAAAGAATATTTATTTATTTCTGGAAAAAATTCAGGAGCTCTACTAACAGAGATTAAAACTAATTTAAAAAATAAAACTTCAACACTTGAAAAGGTTTTTGAAAAAAGGTTAATGAATGAAAAAGTTTAGTATTTTTCTATCAGTATTATTTTTATTTCCAGTTTTGGCATTTTCTCAAGCAGTTCCTGGAGGTCTTGAAGCGCTAACTATTACAGAATCAGCTAATGGTGATAAGACATATTCATTATCTTTAAAAATTTTAGCATTAATGACTGCATTAACCATCCTACCCTCACTTGTTTTGGGTATGACTGCTTTTACAAGAATTATAATAGTAATGTCAATTTTAAGACAAGCATTAGGTACCCAGCAAACTCCACCTAATCAGATCATAATAGCTATTTCACTTTTTCTTACTTTTTTTGTAATGGCTCCAACTTTTAATAAGATTTATTCAACAGTTTCAGGTCCTTATCAGTCTGGAGAAATGAACTTAAGTGAGGCTATTGAGAGTGGAGGAAATGAACTAAAAAGCTTTATGATTAAAAACACCAGAAAAAATGACCTTGTAATGTTTTCAGAAATGGCAAAAAAAGGTGACTTTCTTGATACTTCTGAGATACCGTTTTACATAATTCTTCCGGCTTACATGACTAGTGAGCTAAAAACTGCATTTCAGATTGGATTCTTGTTGTTTTTACCGTTTCTAGTAATTGATATGGTAATTGCCTCTATTTTAATGTCATTAGGTATGATGATGTTATCACCAATGTTAATTGCACTTCCATTTAAACTTCTTTTGTTCGTATTAGTTGATGGATGGTCAATGACAGTTGGTTCATTAGTGGGAACATTTTCACCTTAGAAAGAAGTATATTAATGGGATTCGATGAAAATATTGAAATGGTTAGACTAGCTTTTTATCAAGTATTGATAACTAGTGGACCGTTTTTAGGAGCAGCGTTAGCAATTGGTTTATTTATAGGTATCTTACAAGCTGCGACGTCTATTCAAGAAATGACGTTAAGTTTTGTACCAAAAATGGTATTAGTTATTTTTGCAATGGGTTTTTTAGCTCCTTTCTTATTAGTAAGCTTACATGATTACTTTAATTTTATCTTTGAAACGGTTTCCGGTTTAAAATAATGTTCATTCCTCTACCATTTTTTTCTCCTATGGATCCACTTCCGGGGATAGAACTAAATGACTTAATGGATTATCTTTTTATCTTTTTTTTATCATCGATTAGGTTATCTTCATTTCTGATTTCCAGTCCGTTTCTTGGCTCAAAAAATATCCCACTGAATGTTAAAATTGTTTTTTCAATGGTAATTTCTTTTTTTTATTTTGGTTACATATCTGAAACTGAAGTTAATCAATATATTATGGACAATTTGTTAATGATTGTAATTATTGAGGCTATTCTTGGAGTTTCATTGGGACTAACACTAAGTATTTGGTTTAGTGCAGCTACATTAGCAGGAGAAAAAATGGCTGCGTCAACTGGACTTGGTTTTTCACAAATGGTTGATCCTGAAACTGGTGGACAAACCCCAGTAATAAGTATTATTTTAGACCTTTTTTTAATCACAGTTTTTTTATCACTAAATGGACATTTAATAGCGATTGATTTTTTATTTAAAAGCTTTGAAGTTTATAATTTAAGCGCAGAACTTCCACCATTATCACTTGTAGGGTTAGGCATTGAAGCAGCAGGGGCAATGTTCTACACAGGAGGCTTAATAATGTTACCTGTAGTTGGATCATTATTATTGGCAAATATTGCAATTGGTGTAATTACAAGATCATCACCTCAACTTAATATGTTTTCATTTGCTTTTCCAGTAACATTGCTTCTAGCATTTTTCATTCTTTATTTATCATCAAGAACAATAGGTAACGCATTTTCTGATTTAACAAAAAATGCTCTTGAATCTGTTGAAATTCTATTTGTAGGAACAAAGTAAAATGGCAGAAGATAAAGACGAAAGTCAGGAAAAGACCCAGGACCCAACCTCCCGAAGGTTAGAAAAAGCTAAAGAAGATGGTAAGGTTGTTACATCCAGAGAGATGCAAGTCTTTACTATTTTGACGATTGGCGTCTTGTTGATGTATGTAATGCCCCCCCTACTAGATGATTTTTTAAAAATCACTGCTTCCTTTTTTAATTTCGGGCCAGAATTAAACAATGGTAAATCCCCACTAGAATCAATTAAGGCTGCTATTAATTTCATTGTTAAAGTAGTTATTATCTTTTCTACACCGCTTGTAATTATTTGTATTTTAACTCAATTCATGGTTGGAGGAATAAACTTTTCCTTAAAATCTATTCATTTTAAATTTGAAAAAATGAATCCTATTAAGGGCTTAGGTAAAATATTTTCCGTAAAAGGGTTGGTTGAACTGGCAAAGTCATTATTAAAAGTTTTTTTTCTAGGAATTATATCATATTTTGTTTTACTTTTTTATCTTCCAGAGATAATAAATATTAGTGAAGCAAATTTATTCTCAGCTTTATCAAGGCTTGTTTCCTTTTTTCCAATTTTAGTAATTTGTTTATTAGTAGCTTTAGCAGTTATTGCAGCGATTGATTTTACTTATCAAAAATACGATTATATTAAATCACTTAGAATGTCGCACCAAGATATCAAAGATGAATATAAAGAAACAGATGGTCAGCCAGAGGTAAAACAAAAAATTAGAAAATTACAGATGAATGCCGCTAGAAAAACAAGACAAGAAAATGCATCTATTGAAAATCTTGATGAAGCAACAGCAATAATCACCAACCCTACACACTTTGCAATTGCTCTGAAATACGAAGTAGGTGATTCAGCAGCACCTGTAGTTATTGCTAAAGGAAAAGGTAAAAATGCAGAATTAATTATAGAAAAAGCAAAAAAACTAAATATTGGTAACATGCAAAGTCCAATTTTAGCTAGAGCATTATATTTTACCACAGAAATTGGTGACGAAATTGTAAGTAAGTTGTATAATGCAGTAGCAATCGCCCTTGCATACATTTATAAAATTAATAATGGTGAGGAGATTGAAAAACCTGAAATTGAGGTTCCTAGTGATTTAATTTTCGACGAAAATGGTAGACAAAATGTTTAGTAGAAAAATATCTCAACTCATAATCACATTTGCTTTTTTTTACAGTGCAATAGTGTGTCATTTCAAAGCCATTGAAATTTATAATGAGGGAAATTTATTTTTATCTTTTTTTTTATGGTTTTGTGCAATTACCTCGTTCATGGGAGGTCTACGCTTCCAAATAGCAAAGTTAGTATCAAAAATTAAGGAACTCAAAAATAAATGACTAATAATATTTGTTATAATTGCCAACATTTTTACATAACTCACAAAAAAAACTTTCCTTATGGTTGTAGAGCATTCGGCATAATTTCAAAAAAAATTCCTTATTTAGAAATCCTGTCAATTTCTGGCACAAATTGTGCACTATTTTCAAAAAAGAATAAAAATGTTAATGTAAAGAAAAAAGGAATGCTTGCATGAATCAACAAATTAACGCAATGCAAGAAAGCATAAAAATTGCTTTAGATGCTGCTGATGCTGCAACTGATGTGACATCAGAATATAAAAAAATTAAAAATGAATATATGAAAGCGGAGCAAAAAGTGAAAGAAATACATAAATATACTACAATTGTTTTCTCGAGTTCAATTGCAACAGCTGTAATTGCAATAATACTAACTGGACTTCTTTATTTTAAATCTCTTTCAGAGTTAGAAGACATGACAAGCACAAGTAGAGAGGCGTTAGTAGTTTTTGCTGAAAATGTTGAAAATGTTAATAAAGCAGTTGAGAATATGAATTCAAGTTTAGCTAGACATAATGATCTTGTTAGTGCTAACTCTCAGATTAAGACTGCAGTTGAAAATTTATCAGATGCTATCAAGTCTAACGACAAAGCACTTATGATAAATCTATCAAAAGAAATTTCTAATCTCTCTAATGGATTGTCAAAATCAATTAAAGATGAATCTAATAAACTTGTGAAATCAATTGCAGAATCAAATGTGATGACATCCGCAAAAATTAATCAAGAATTAGACAAGATGGTAAAAGAAAGTAAGAAGAATCAAAACACTAAGTTACTTAAAGAATTGTCTAATAGCACTTCTTCCTTGAATGCTGCTTTAGATGCAATTTCAAGTCAAAATAAGCTTCTTGTTAAAGAAATTAAAAACAAAAATGAAAGTATTACTTTCCCATAAAATTTAAAATGGACGAAAAAAAAGAAAACAATTTCTTGGTTAAAATAGATAAGGTTCGTAAAAGAAGTTATGCAGGTTTCATGCTGTTAAAACAGGATGATATTATAGTAGCGCTTAACAATCAATTTTATACATTTGGTGAAACAAAGCTCACTGAAGAACTAAAAGATTTAAAGAAAAATAGCGAAAAGAGTATCCTTACAATTCAAAGAGATGAGGTTTTTTTTGATATTGTTGTAAATAATAGCTTAGGTTGTAAATTTTTAACAACAAACAATGAAGAAACTGAAAAAATAAAAAGTGATTTCGCTAAAAAAGAAAATTTTGATTTGGATGAATTAAAAGAATATGTGGCAATGAGAGATATTTTCAGAAGATACGATGTGTTTGAAAATTCAAATTCTTTATCAGCAGGTATATTTCCTCCAGCTTGGCTTGCTTACAACCGCAAATGGGGAGTTTTAATGTTATTTATATTAATGTCATTTATGCTTATATCTGTTAATGTTTTTATGTTTCTTCTTGGCTGGGTTTTAACATCAGTTTATTGTTATCAGGCTCAACTAAATTTACTATTTAGTTTTTCAATGTTAGAAGGTAAAGTTTTTTCATTAAAATTTGCTGCTAAATCTATAGATGAAGCCCACAAAACAATAAGATCTCTAGATCCTAAGTCTAAATTTTTATTCTCAAAACTTGAACAACCTATTAATGAAGATGAGGATAAAGAAAAAAAAAATGAAAACATTGTTGATGAAAAGCAAGAAGCTTTAGTGTAATATAAGTATTAATTTACACTGAGGAGAATTATGGCTGAACAGTATTCAATGCAAGCTGAAAATTTAATGAAGTCTGCTGTTGAAGAATATAAAGAAATTGTTAAAGAAGTAAAAGCAACTGATGCTAATCTTACAATTATAAGAAATATAAGAATTAATATTCAAGGTAAGCCTAGAAGGTTGGTAGATATTGCTGATCTTAAAAAAACAGATGATGTTCATAAACTTCAACTTTTAGTTTTTAATACAGATCATATAGAACTTCTCACGGAGCAAATTGATGAACTCAAATTCTCATACGAAATTGATGGCCAATTTATAAATATCACAGTTCCTGATCCAACATACAAACAACTTATGGAAGTTGTAGACGATCTTAATAGAAAAAAGAATTCAGCTATGGGTAGATTAACTAAAGCCAAATCAGAAGCTACGACTAGAGCCAGAACTGCTGTAGAGAATGAATTTATAACCCAAGGTGTTGCCAGTGCAGCATCTAGAAAATGTGATGAGTACTATGAAAATTATGGGGATCAAATAGCTGAAATGACTCTTGAAAAAATTAAGAGTATACTTGGACCGGAATTTTTTGAAAAATATAAAAGTGAAGAATTAGATTTTGCTTAGCTAAGCATCAAATTTCAATTCATTCTTTGCTTGGTTAACCTCACCTAACCTATCGTACTCTTTTTTTATTACTTCTATATTTTTTTTAGGATTAATTTTATTATTGGGTTTCCATGCTGGATATGAAAAATTAATTTCTCTAAACTTTGGGTTAGTTTCTTCATTAATAATAGCAGAAGAGTTTTGATTTTTTATTATTGGAAGTGAGCTTTCTTTGGGTGGAAGAGCTAATTCATTAGGAACTTTTTCTTTGCCTTTTAAAGCGATTTTGAATTGTTCCGTAACAGGAGATACTTTATCATCTTTTATTTTTGTTTCAGTTAGTGCTGCCAATTTTTTTTCATCAAATTTAGTTAGGTTAGCACCCAAATCTTTTTTTGAAATTACTGATTGACTTGAAGAGTACTGAATTTGAAGTTTTATATTGTTATCAATTATGGGCTTATCATTTCTGACTATCTGTTTGTTAGGTTCTGCTTCATCATCTTTCCATATATTACTTATTCCAGATGCATCTAACGCCATTTCTGTTGGTGTTTTATTAAAAATTTTATTGAAAGCCCAGTTTCCAAAACCAACTATTGCTCCAATTGGTCCTCCATATAGGAAACCACCTAGACTATTTTGCACTAAATCTCTATCTGATTCCTCATTTTCTGAATTAACACTAGAATAAATTCCGCTAATAAGAGGTAAATTTTGTAATGGGTTTACAAGTCCTTTAAACCAACTCCAAAAAGAAAATTCATCTGAACTTGATTGGGTTATCCCTGCGTCTTTCAAATCTTTTTCAATTACATTTATATTTTCAACTTTATTCGAATTTAAAATATGATGAGGACTTTTCTGTATTATCACGATCGTTTAACCTAGTAATTGATTTCTATTTCTATTCTTCGATTTTTTTCCCTACCTTTGGGATCCTTATTATCAGCCAAAGGTTTTGTTTCGCCATAGCTTATTGCCTTCATCCTATCAGGCTTTAACTTTCCAGTACTTGAAAGTTCTTGAACTACTGATGAGGATCTTGCTGCTGCTAAATCCCAATTGTCTCTATAAATCGAACCAAAAGTGAGGGGTTTGTTATCTGTATGACCAGAAACTAATATTTCACTTCTACCTTTCTTATTTACTTCTGCAATTTTAGCCATAATTTTTTTTGCTTTTGCTGTCAAATCTGCAGAACCCGATTTAAACGCTCCACCCGAGCCAACAGTAATTATTACCTTATCTTCTTGTCTATCAATATTTATTAGACCTTCTCCCATTTCTTCTTTCAAAGCTACTTTAAATTTATCTTCTGCAATCTTAGCTTTTCTTTCCTCTTCTTTGGCAGTCTCTGTGGAAGATCCATCATTATTTCCTTGGTCAGAGTCTGCCTCACCTTTTCCTTGTTTATTTGATGCTGTAGATAACTGAGCAAGCTGTTTTTCAACCCCACCAAATAAAATCTCTGTTTCTGATTTACCAGAAGCGGCTTTTACAGACTCAATTGCCTTAACTGCCTCTTGCATTTCTTTTTGATCTGTTTCCATTGGATTAAAATTTACAACAACTTTGTCACCAACTGCTTCAATTTGGATATCTGCATCACCTTTAGAAACAGCATCTTTGATATTTTCAGCTAATTCTTTAGCGTCTTCTGTTTCACCCTCGTCTTTTGTAGCATCATTATCTTTTGTTTTTAATTCAACTTCTTTTTGATCTGTTTCAGTAGTTTGTTGTTGGTTATTATCCGTAACTGCAGGTGTAGGGTTTGGACTGAAATTTAGAGACAGAATAGTTGTTCCTTTTGGCTGTTCAACTGTAGGGATAATTCGTTGGATCCCAAATGCATTCTTCATACTTCCACTTATTTGTTTGAATTTTGGAACATTAAATTCTGCGAATGAGAGAATTAGAACAAAAAAGGCCATCAACAAGGTTGCCATATCAGCAAAAGTAGCCATCCATGCTGGAGCACCCTTAGGGGGACACTCAGGACATTCGTGCTCTTCTTCTTCGCCTGAATTATCTTGTTTCTCTTTTTTTTCTTCAGCCATTGTTTCTACTATGCAGCTGCTGACTCAATTAACTTTTGCTTTTCTTTAGGTGCAAGATTTGCAACAAGTTGATCTTGAATATTTCTTGGGCTTTCACCTCTAGAAATAAATTGTAATCCTGTAATTATCATTTCTCTGTAAACTACCTCGTAAGCAGAGTATCCTTTAAGCTTTATAACAATAGGCATGAATATTGTGTTAGCTATCATAGCACCATAAAGGGTAGTAAGTAGTGCAACTGCCATTGCTGGACCGATAGCTTTCGGATCAGCCATATTACCAAGCATAGCAACTAGACCAACTAATGTACCTATCATCCCCATTGCTGGAGCAATATCCACCCAAGATTGAGCACAACCAATATTTTTCTCGTGTCTTGTAACCATTGACTTAAGTTCTTTTTTTAATTGAACGGTGAGTTTTTCTTCGTCTGCGCCATCAACTAACATCTGTAGACCACTATCAAAAAAAGGATCAGGAGTTTCTTGTCCCTCTAATGCCATCATTCCGTCCTTTCTTGCAATGCCAGCAAGCTCTACTATTCTAGTGATAAGCTCGTCCATTTTTTTTACTGGAGGTTTAAACGCTTTACCGAATGCACCAAAAGAACCCAAATAAACAGGTAAAGGCGCAGTATACATAACAGCAAAGAAGGATCCTCCAAAAACGATTAATATAGATGGTACATCAATATATGAACCAAGGCCTCCAGCAGAGATCATTGCACCAGCAATCATTCCTATTGTTCCTAAAAAACCAATTAAAGTAGCTAAATCCATTTAAAAATCCATTAACGTTAATACTTTATTATTTATAATTACAGTTAAACTGCAACTTTGATACCAAAATAAAAAAGTTTTTTCTATTTTATTAAAATATGTAATTATATAAATAAAAATATGAAGTTTTTTTATGTAATATTATTTTTATGTTTAAAGAATAGTCCCCTACTCTCATCCGATTACATTGATAAGGGATTTTATGTTATTGATTTAAAAAATAAAATTGAATGGTTAAAGTGTTCCGCCGGTCAACAATGGAGTGATTTAAAACAAAGATGCTTAGGAGAGCCCGTAAAACTTGACCAAAATGAGATTAAGGAAGCTAATAGACAACTAAATGAACAAATTGAAGGAGAATGGAGACTCCCTACGAGAAAAGAGCTTGAAAGTCTGGTTTGTGATAAATGTGATGGGGTAAAAATTGATCAAACATTATTTCCAGATACACCTGCACAACCTTTTTGGACATCTCAAAGAAATTGGTGGTCTCCAAAATTTATTTGGTCGGTTAACTTTTTCACCGGTCATTCTTACGGCAGATTCGTTCCAGAAAAAAAACTTTTTGTTAGATTTTTAAGAGACCGTTAATTTTTAGTTTTTATATAAACGTATAACTTCCACAAAAAAAGAACTACACCAAGTGAAATAATTAAATATACAGCATTCCACGGTGTTATGAATGAAAGATAGTGTAAGTTTTCACTCATCGTCAACGCGACTATTATCAAAAAGAAAACACTAGCAATGAAATATCTAATAATTATGCAAATTCTGCATTTTTTCATTTACTTTTTATCAAGCAATTAATTTTTATATTTTTACTAAACTTACAAATTGATTTAGCTAACTTCATATTTTCAGCTAAGTAAACCAGTTTATAAAGTTTCTTATCTTCTATAAAATCAATATCCAACGTTACTTCTTTAAATTTCTCTTTAATTTTTTTTTCAATTTCAATTTTTGAATTTTCAGCATAATCTTTTCTGGAAAAAGCCCCAAACTGAATTAAAATTTTACTAAAATTATCAACTTCTTGATTCTTTTTTTGCTTTATTTCTTTTAATTTAGATTCTTTTTTTACATTACCGCTTTGTTGAACTTTTTCTTTAATTTTTGACTCTTCATCAACTATAC
>Ga0255759_10001546_pt1 | contig 20564 bp, 21 predicted proteins | sample 101ome_20_FD_179959 | JGI IMG/M metagenome (GOLD analysis project Ga0255759, IMG submission 179959) | Coastal salt marsh microbial communities from the Groves Creek Marsh, Skidaway Island, Georgia - 101404AT metaG (version 2) | ecosystem: Environmental > Aquatic > Marine > Intertidal zone >...
ATTTTAAATTATTCAGATAATTATTTCCCTGGTAAAATAAATTCTTTAATAACATTTGAAATACCTAAAGATATAGATAATGATAATATTTTTAATGAAAATATTAAAATTTCAACTATAGGTTTATATTCAAATACAGCTAATTCAAATATATCTGATTTAAATATTAAATCTGATATTTTCACTTTACCTCAACATAATTCAACTATATTTTTAGATATCAAAAATAATACTATTATTAAATTACCACTTCCTGATTATTCTTTAGAATATAAATTTATTGTTATAAACAGTAATATTAATCCTATAACAAATAAATCTTATATTATTTCATTTATAACAAATAGTAATATATATGGATATATTGATGAATCATTAAATAAAAATATAGAATTAAAATATAATAAAGAATTAATTTTTAAAAATATTGTTAAAGGTAATTCATTTATATTAACTTCTAATAAGGATAGTTATTATTTAGAAAATATTTCTATTGAACGTGCTATTAATAATATTTCTACTGTAAATTATAATAAAAATATTGTTTATATTCCAAATAAAATTAATTATTTAGTAGATATTGATGTAGGACAAGAAGAATTTATTTTAAATCAAACAAATACATTAAATTCTGCTGTATTTTATAAACATAAAATTTATGATTTTTCAACTCAAAATTTGTCTGTTAATTATTTTAATTTAATTGATTTAGATGTATTAAATTCTAAAATTATTGATATATCGTCCCCATTATTATTAAATAATTATAAAAATTTGTATTCTATTTTAAGTTTAAATATGACTGATATTTCTATTCATAATACTTTATTTAGTTCATATATTACAAATAAACATATTATAAAATATAATATTACATTTAATAATAATAATTCTATTTTATTTAATAATTCTACTATATTACCTACATTATATACCAATTATATTTATCAATTTTATCAACCTACTGGATTTTTTATATTAAATAATTATAATTTATCTTCAATAACTAGAACACCTAATATTTTAGAAACAGATTATGTTACTATTTCTACAGATACATTTAATATTTCTTTACGTATTAATAATACTATTAAAAATTCTATTCCATCTACTAAAGTATCATTAGTAGTACCAATAGTACCAGGTCAAAATAATCATACTTTACAAATAGAAGGTGATAATTTTAAAAATATACCAGTTAATACTGAAATATATTTTACAAATGATATATATTTCTCTAATTCTGAATATCAAGGATCATTAGTTCCTAAAATATGGACTAAAATTTTCAGTAAAAATACAATATATAAAACTGCAATACCCGGAAATTCACTCGGTCATGTTAGATTTAAAGGTGTTAATTTTACTATTACAGCTAAATCATCTATACATTATCAAGATTCTGGTTATGGATTTCCCGATGGACAATCTGGTTCTACTAATTTTTATATAAATAATAACTCGGATACAACTTATTTTTCAGCTAATACATATTTCAATAGTATTAATTATAATATACATAAATTAATGTATATTTATTATAAACCTATTATAGTAAATAATTTAAATAATAGTATTATTTTAAATGGAAAAACTTATTTATTAGATGTAGAAACTTATAAAACATATACATATGATATATCTAATGGAAATGTAACTACTGAATTATTAATTTTAATAAATAATATTATATCTTCTGATAATTATACATTAATTATTGAAAATGAACGTTATAAATTATCACATACTACTGATAATTTTATAATTACTGAAACTAATTTATCAAAACTATTAGGTTTTAATTCTTCTATTTCACAAAATATACATTATGGTATTATTCCTAATATAAATAATGTATTTCCTATAAATGACTATTATAAATATCATGGTAAATCTATAACATTAGATTATTTTACATTAGAATCAGAAGACTCCAATTCTACAATATCTATTGATTTAGAAGATGATAAACACATTAATTTACCTAAAATTGTTGAAGGTTTAACATATACATTTATTATAAATAATTCTGTTGTAAATAAAAAATTATTTATTCATTCCAATAGTTCTATTTATTATATAAATACAAACCAAAATGGTAATATTTTAGTATTAAAACCTGATTCTATATCAAAAAATTTATATTCCGGTACAAGTATTACTATTGCTTGTAATAATGAAAAATTTTTCATTATTGATATTAAAGGTTTTGAATATACATTAAATTTATATTCTACTCATTTATATAATTCTAATAATAATTTATGTAATTTATATTATACTGAAACTGGTATTTCAAATATAGATAAATATATTAGTATTTATGGTATTCATATAGTTGGATTAAAAGATAACTCAAATAAATTAGTAAATGAAAAAAAATTCATTCACGTTGCAAAAACATTAGCAAAAATATTAGATTATAATGAAACAAAAACCATTTATGATAATAATATTCTAAATTCCATATTATCACAAAATTCATATATTATATTATATACAGATGATGTATCAATAAATACAATATCTACTACTTATTTTAGTTCATCTAAACATAATAATAATATATATATAAAATACAGTGATATTAATACTTCATATATATATACAAAAAATATATCTGAAATAAATAAATATGATATTACTTTAGAAAAAATTATAGAACTATTAATTCATTCTTATATATATACATATCCTCATATATTTAATTATTCTCCTCTTAAAGGTAATACATCATTATTATCTATTTATCAATATATTAGTAATACTCCTATTTCTATTTATTATACAAATAATCAAATTAGTAATACTATTTATATAGAAGATTCAAGAATAAATAAAAATAATATATCTTTAAAAAATATATATTATAATTCTTCTAATATAATAAATCATACTTATTCAGTAGGTTCTAATTTAACTTTACGTATTGATAATATAAATATAATATATACAAATTCTGAAATAACAATTATAAATGGATTAATTAAAATAATAAATATAGGTTCAGGATATAAAAATAATGATAAAATTAAAATTACATTATTAACAAATGTTCATCTTATTCTTACTTTATCTACTATTGATATTTCTAATACTGCAAATTTATATAATATTTATAACTCCTACACTGAAATTTCTTCTAAAAAAATAAATACATTTAATATAAATGAACTTATAAATAATGTTGATGATGATATAAATATTTCAGTAAGTGGTGATATAACAAATAATTATAAACATACACTAAATCATACTTGTATGTATTATAATGATCCCTTATATAGTAAAACATTAACATCTAATAATGATATAAATAAATATGTTACTGATTTATTATTAAGTTTATTAGGATATTATAAAAATCGTAATATCAAGAATAGTAAAATGTCTGAAATAGATTTTAATATTATTACACCAACATTAGTTAAAAAATATAATCCCCTCTTTATTGCTGTATATTTTAGTACATCTCTACATAATATTAATAATTTATCTAATATTCATTCTTATAATTTAGATAATATAAATTATATTAAATCTATTGATGCTGAATTAGCAGATTTACAATTATCTATATCAGGAATTAATAAAATTACGGATTATAATTCACTTATTACTACATATCCATCAAATGATCCATATTTTGATAATAAATTAGAATTTACATTAATACCTAATAATCAATTTGCTTTATTTAATACTATTGCCTCAAGTGTTAGGGATAATATATTTACATCAATACCTGTTATTAATAGTAAAACATCTAAACCTATTATAGATGTTTCATCCATAAAAGCAGAAAATTATTTTGATACAAAAGTTAAAGTAGATTTAAATGTAACATCAGAATCAGGTAAAACTAAAACATATACAGTAAATTTAGAAAGAACAAATGATGAAACATCTATAAATACATTTGAACAATTATCTATTCATTCAAATACTAAAGAAATTTATAAAACAAATACATTAACTGACAATAATAATATTATTTATTTTGAAATAGGGGTAAAAAATATATTAAAATTAATATTAACAAATATATATTCAACTGTATCGTCAATAAAAATAGATGATACTAGTACTAATGAAAATATAAATATTAATGATAAATATAGTTATTTATATGAATTTACACCACACTATTTTAAAACATATTCCACATTTACTATACAACCTGAATTAGCTACTGCTGCTACAAAATCTTATAATTTTATACTTCAAAAACTTCCAAATAAAATAGCTACATTAGATGATGTAATTATTACAAATATAAGTAATATTAATAAATTTAATAAAAATAGAAATTATTATTCCGGTATATTATTAGATAATGTTAAAACTAATTTAACTAAAAATATTATAACAACTTCTGATAATATTAGTAATATATCCTTCCATATTAAGAAAACCGATCCTTATTCCACTATTTATACTACTATGGAATATATGGATAGTAATGGTAATTACATAATATTTAAAGAAACTTGTGAAGAATTTATAGATAATATATTAACATTAAATAAGAATAGTGCTGTGTATAAAAATATATTAGTTAATAACAATCATGAATTTTATATCGATTATCCCGTTAAAGCTTGGAATGATACTTTCATAGGTTTTGAATTAGATTTATTTAATGGTAGTGATGTATCACAATTTACAAAAGTTAATAATAAAGTAAAATTAAAAAAAATTACCACTGAAACTGACTGGGCTGGTCCTACTAATAGTGATCCCCCACAACAACCTATGAATTCTGCTAATCAAAAATTACAAGACACATTTGCAATCGATACAGAATATGAAATTTTACAAATAGATTCATCAACCCCCAGTATTAAATTAAGTAACATCGGACAAAATACATTATTAACTCCAGATTTGAGTAGTCTTAATCTTGCTACATATACTGTAGATGGTGTTGCTATATATAATATAGATGGTAATACTAAATATACTGATATAGCAGGAAGAATAAAATTAAGTATTGTTAGTAAAGTATTTAAACAAATTCAAAATGATACTAATACTGAAGTCATAAATATTCAAAATATATCTAATATTAGAGTTAATATAAATGTTACTTCAGAGGACAAAAATATTAAAAATACCTATACTTATAATATTCAAATTTAATAACATTAGGATTTATCGTAATTATAAGGAATTGCTGATAAAAGTTTTCCACACGCAACTTTTTCTGGGAAAACGGCACTTTTCTTTTTTATTTTTTTTTTTTTTAAAGGATTTTCTTTAGAAAAATTTTTTCAAAAAAGTTTTAAAAAAAAAATTTCCCCCCCCCCCTTTTTCAAAATCAATTAAATTAATTAATTAATTTAATTAAATTTAATTAATTTAATTAAAAATTTAGCACCCAATTAATTAATTAAATTAATTAAATTAATTAAAAATAATTAAAATTAAATGAAAATTAAATAGTTTAGAAAAAATATATTTATATAGTATATAATGGTAGAATATAAGTGTTATCGCTGTGGTTATATAGCAAGTCAAAAAATTAATTTAAAACACCATTTAAATCGTAAAAATATATGTAAACCTATGCTTGAAGATATTAGTATAGAAAAAATGTATGAAATATATAATTTTCAAAATGACACAAAACGGCACCCAAATAGCACCCAAACAGCACCTAAACAGCACCCAAATGACACTTTTGAATTTCAAAAAACAGCACCCAAACAGCACCTAAACAGCACCCAACTAGCACCCAAACAGCACCTTTTAGCACCCAAAAAAAATATGTGTCAATTTTGTGAGAAAACGTTCACTCGTAAAACAGGATTGACAAAACACTTAAAATGCTGTAAACAAAAAAAAATATTTGAGAAAGAAAAAGATGAAAAGGATGAAAAAATGAAAGAAAAAAATAATGAAATACAAGAATTGAAAGAAATGGTAGAGAAATTATTAATAGAAAATAGAAGTACAAATATTACAAATAATACAACAAATAATAATAATACTACAAATAATATAATAAATATTAATAATTATGGGGATGAAAATACAAAATATATTACAAGTGATTATATATTAAAATTATTGAAAAATAGACCTGCAAAAACAATACCTGAATTAATCAAATATACACATTTTAATGACGCCCATCCAGAAAATCAAAATATAAAAATAACAAATAAAAAAGAACCTTATGTAAAAGTACGTAGAAATGATAAATGGGAATTACAAAATAAAGACGAAACAATTTCAGATTTAATTGATCGACAACAAGTACATTTAATGGATGAGGATGTAGAAAAAAAAATAGAAACTAATTGTAATAGTTCAGAAAAAATAAATATTAAACGTTGTAATGAGTTATATAATGAAGAAGATAAAGAATATATGAAACGACTTTATAATGAAAGTGAATTAATTATTATTAATAATAGTTCATAATTTTTATTCAATAGGATTTTCATTAATAAATTTAATAATATCATTAATTCTTTCTTTACAAGCAGTATGACTAGCATTTACTTTTTTTTTTAAAATATTTTTAATATCATCAATATGTGTTGATACATAATCTTCTAATATATCTGTTGAGTAATTATGATTTAATACTATATAAAATAATGGAATAAGGGAAGTTTTATTACTAATATAAGGAATATTATTATTATTTACAAATATTCTAACAAATTTATTAAATAATAATTTATATTCTTCATAAATATTATTATTTTCTTCATTATTTAAATCAAATTCATTCCAAAATTCTTTAATATCTATTTGTTCTAAAGCATAATCAGTATTATATTTTTTATATGTTTTATATGTAAAATATAAAGTCCATGCAATAATTTCTTGTTGTTCAAATCTTTTATTTTTTTTTTTTAAGAAATTTTTATTTTTATTAATAATACTTAATTCATCTAAATATTCTAATACATTTTTTTTTAAATTTTCATTATAAGTGCTATTTAATACTTCACCTAATGATGTTTTTTTTACAACTTGTAATTTTTCAAATATATTATGAACTTCTTCCTTAGATAATGTTCTATTACATATACCTAATGCTAAAGGAAATGTATTAAAATGTTCTTTTAATTCATCTGATAATTCATCATATTTTTTACCTTTATATGAAAATTCATTTTTTTTAAATTTTAAAATTGTAGATATTCTTTGTTTTCCATCAAGACTTTCTCTTTTATTATTATTTTTATGCCAATAAGTTGTAGGAATTAAACCAGTAGTAAATATTGTTTCAATTAAATTTTCCTGCCATTCAGGACTATGAATTACATTACGTTGATGTTCAGGATCTAAATTATAATAATTAGCTTCTACATCATTATATAATGAATTAATTGTAACTGTTTCAGTATTCCAAGTAGGAAAATTAGTTAATGACATGTTTAAAATTTAACAAAATAAAATCAATTTATAAAAAAAAAAGGTCCTACCGAGGTTCGAACTCGGGACTCAAGGATCAAAACCTTGCGTGCTAAACCGCTACACTATAAGACCTTTACATATATTAATAATATTTTATTTTTAAATAGTTTATATATATAAATTATAATTTCTAAAATATCTTAAATAAATTAATATATTTAGAAGTTATTAAATAATAATATATAATAAGTTTTAACTATAATATGAATACTTTTACAAAAGAACAAAATGAATTATATAATGAAAATTGCCAAAAATTTATTGATAAATATGGTGTATTGAAAAAACAAGATAATTCTATTATTGAAGGATTATCTAATTTAATTTACGCTCAAACATATAATGAATTACCAGAATCTATGAAACAACATATGCCTTGTCCTAATTTAGATTATATAGATTTGTCAGCACAAAGTATTTATCAAGTAACTTTTCCAAATTCTACATTTGAAGAAATTGAAAAACAAATTAAAATAGAATTAAATAAAAAATAATAAAATAAATTTCTAATATATTATTATAAAAATGTCTAAAAAAGATAAAAAAGATAAAAAGCTATTTGGATTAATTGATTTAAATGATCCTATGATGATTGGTGTAGTTGTTGTTTTATTTTTACTTTGTGTTTATTTTGGAGTAGTACTTGTGCTTGGTAAACCTTATAATCCTTTAGAATGGTTTAAAACAGATAACCCAGTAGAGCCTATTAGTAAAAACTCTGTTGATCGTGTCCCTCCTATAGAAAGAGTAGACAGCTTACCTGGAGGCCCTACTAATGAAATTTCTACTAGTGGTGTTCCTCCTATAAAAAGAGTAGACAGCTCAAAATATAGAGTAGACAGCTCACTGGAAGGTGGAAAATTATTAAAAAAATTAAGAAGAAGATAATTTTAATATTTATATATATATATATATATAATGTCTAATAAAAAAAATAAAAAACAACGTGGGGGATTTACAGATAATTTTGAATGGTGGCAGTGGTTATTAGTCATATCTATTTGTATTTATTTTTTTATGGGATTAGTATTAAATAAATGGAATCCAACAGAATGGTTATCTAATTCACTTGAAGAAGGATTAGACGGAGAAGAAGAAGGAAGTGAAAAAACAGGATGGTACACCACCTCTCGCTTTCCACAAAATAGTAGTAAACGAACACAACAACAATTTGAATCTTTCCAACGTAAATTGCATGGTTCAACTAAAACAAACTCAAGTATAGGTTTTGATCCCTTTGCTGGACCTTATGAACATCCTATAAATCGTTTCTCACCTTCTTATTCTTCGCCTAATTCTTCTCCTAATAATTATTATTTTGATAAACACTAATGGGCAATGAATAATATAATTATTTTTTTTTAGATTATTATTAATAAGTATTTTAATTATATTAAATTGTTTTAATTATTTATTCTTATAATGAAACAAAACATAAAATATGCTATTTTACCAATTATAATGGGATATGGAACATATTATTATTTTTATTTTAATTATATAAAAAATAATAATCAAGATATTTATAAATATATCTAGATTTTACATTTTGTATTTAATATTGAGTCTAAATATGGAAATACAATAGAATAATTACCTCCACCTATTTTATGATGATCTTCATGGAATTTTGCAGATATTAATATAGGAATATCATATGTACTTTCACTATGAGTATATAATCCATGAATATAATATAAAATAATAGCAAAAATAAAAAATTCAAATTTCATATTTAAAAATAAACAGGGAATAAAAATTAATGTTATAGTAATAAATAATTCACATATTGATATATATAATAAATCAGAAGGTATAGAATAATATTCATGATGTAAATCATGGATTTTTTTTTTTAATATTTCATTTCTATGAACTGTACGATGATACCAATAAAATAAAAAATCTACAAATAGTAAATATAGTATAGTTTTTCCTATTTCTAATAATATATTTGTATCATTATTATTAAAAATAATATTTTTAAAAAAATAAATAAATAAAAATAAATATATCATAGCAAAAATATAATTATGTGTAATAATTCTAAAATATTGTGAATTAATATTTTTTTTTTTGCTATAATTCTTATTATTTATACTTATTAATACAGTAAATAAATATCCAATTAAAATAATTATAATCATACATAATTTCATTTATATATATTTTATATTACATTTTTATTCCGTATCAACATCTAAATCATTTTCAATATTATCTAAATCATTTAAATCATTTTCAATATCATCTTCTTCATCACAAGATGATACAGTTATTTCAATAGAAGATAATTCACCAATATCATCTTCTTCAAATGAAATTTTTTCTTCATCTACATATTCTTCATCAGATGTAAAACTGGATAATTCTTCTAAATCTAATTCATTTGTTTCCGAACCTATAGAAATATTTTCATCATCTATAAAATCTCTATCACTTGTATGTTCTGATAATTCATCTTCTTCTTCATCATCTGTTGATTGTATATCTTCAAAACCTCCAAAACAATCATTATAAAAAATATTATATTCTTCAATATTTAAATTTTCTAATTTATCATTTTTCATTTTAATAATATATAAATCATTAAAATATAATTCACAATCAATAGGTGGTGGTAGATCATATTTATTTTCCTCACCTGCATTTCCATTTTCACAACCATAAATTACAAAATCATAATTATTATATTTCCATGTATTTAACATAGATATATTTTTATTTTTTTTTATAAAATTTATATCTGGTTTATCAATATTTGTTACTTTACCTCTTTTACTAATTTTAATAAGTAACATTTAATAGTATTTTTATATAAACATATACAATATTCTTTAAATATTTTGTTGTATATTAAAATTATATATAATTAAATAATATATGAATATAAAACATACAACAAAAAAAAATAAAAAAAATAAAAAAAAATCATTAATAAAAAAATCACATAAGTCTGTAAAAAAATTTAAATCAAAAAAATCAACTAAATCAAAAAATAAAATAAGAAAAATAGATAAATATTTTATAGAAAAAATAGCAAATGATCCAACTATTTTTAATTAATCATATCTATAACAGTTTTTTTAGTTTTACTTGTTTTACGTTTATTTTTTTTTTCCTTTTCTTTTTCTTCAATTTTATCTATATTATTAAATTCTTCTTCAATAGATTCTATATTAATACTAATTTTATTAAATCCACAACCAATATGTTTTTCCATATATAATTGATAAATTTGGTCGTCATCTTCAAATAATTTATTTTTTAAACAATCAATTAATACTTTATTATAATTATCTAAATCGCGTTTTCTTTTATCTTTAAAATGTAAAATTAAAGTAAGTTTTATTTTTCCTAATATTTTTTCATAATTATTTAATAATAAATCTACTTCTTTTTTAAACTCTCGTCCATCTTTAGATATTAATACTCGCCCCTGCCAACTACGATAATATTTATTTACACTACAAGCCATAATCGGTAATTCAATCATTAATATAATTAATATATATTTTTTAAATTATTATAATATAATATATATATAATGAATAAAAATATAAAAATTTGTATTTGTATTACTTTAATGCTTATACTTCTTATAATATTATATAAATCTCCAATAAAAAAAAGGATATATGGTGGAGAAGAAGATGAATCTGAATCTGAAAATATACCTGTATTAGATAATATAGATTGTACTATGGAACAAATAAAAAAACATAATACACCTAATGATAAATGGGTTTATAATAATGGAAAAATTTATGATTTAACACCCATAATTGAGGCAGATATAATTAATTCAGATAATAATATAGATAATACAATTAATTTTTTAAAAACAAGTGATGAACAAGATTTAAGTAAACTATTTAAATCTATTGAGTCATATAATGATACAATAGTAAATTATAATATTAAAACTAGAGCTCAAAAAAATAATTTGAAAGGTGATAAAGATGATTTTACAATTAAAAATGAAATAGATGAAATCAAATATAAAATTAAACTTTATAATTTTGCAAAACCAAAATTATCAAAAATTTATATTCCAACTATCTCTAAATCCGATAGAAATGCAATGATTAAAAAATTAAAAGATACACTAAAAAATGAAACAATTGATGAAGATGGACCTTGGAAGACACAAGAAGATTTTGATAGTTCTAAATTAGTATTAGAATGGATTAATAAAAAAAAACCAGAACAATCTGATCTTGAATTTTTAAATGATTATAATATAGAAGAAGATAAAATTAAAAAAAATTTAGCAGAATTAGAAACTTTAATAGATAATGTAGGATTTGATGTTACTAATATTGAAGCAGGTGAAAATACTACTTTAATACAAGAACAAAACCGCGTATTTGATAAATTTAAATTTGTTCTTATTAAAACTTTAGAACAATTTAGTAAAGGAATAATTTGTCCGTCAGGTTTAAAAATATAATATATATTATATGAATTATTTTAAAACTTGTAATAATTGTAAATATGTAGATCAATCAAATATAATTATTTCTAAAAATGAATTAATTACTTCACATGTTGGAACTTGCAGTATTTTATTATTTTCATTTAATAATTTAAATTTTATGGCTCATATAGATGCAATACAAAATACATCAGTTCAAATTATAACAAAAATTAAAAAAAATTTTGATATAAATAAATTAAAACAAAAAAAAGTATATATTATACCTGGTGCTTGGTGTAATAATAATTGTTATACTATAGAAATAATAAAAAATGCATTAAAAAAATTAGAAATACAATTTATTATTCATAAAAAAAATATTAAATGGAATAATAATATTCATATTAATAAAAATAATATAAAAATTATCTAATTAATATTCTTTTTTTTTAATTATATCTAATAATTTCATATTTACTACTTCCATATCATATAAATCTTTTTCTAATTGGGAGTAATTTTTATTTAAATTATTAAAATCATCTAATGTATTTAAATATTTTTCATTTATTTCTACAAACTGTAAGTCTTTTTTTTTATTTTCAGATTCTAATATAGAATTCTTATTTATTATTTTTTTTATTATATTTTTATATTCATTACTATCTATATTAATAGTACTATTATTAATTTCATTTATATAATCTTCACCAATATCCAACATCTCATAATCATTATGCATTTATATAATATATATATAATTAATATATTAATATTATTTTTAAGTAATAAGTATTTATATATTTTTATAATAATCAACTAAATCATAAGTAATTTTTTTTAAATCATTTGCCATTTTATCCGCATTATCTACTTGAATTATTATCTCTTCTATTTTTTTTAAATTTTTATATGTAAATCCAAAAAAATTTGGGGTAAAACTCCACGCGATTATATTATTATATATAAACCTAAATTCATTTCTTCTATTTTTTATAATAAGATCATTCTCACATAAATATAAATTATATTTTTCATTTTTCTGAATTAATTTATATGTACTATCTAGTATATTACAATTATATTTATGAATAAAATTTTCAATATCAGGAAGATTATATAGTTCTTCTTCCTCATCTTCCATATTATTTTTTTTACCACTACAACTTGTTATATTACCCATTATATATTTAATATATTATTGTTTTATATATTATTACTTTATATATTTTTCACAACCTGTTGCATGTCTTAATGTATATATATTTTTTTGTTTCCAATCATTACCAGTTGCTTTAAAATTCATAATATACATATCTCCGTGTTCCAATGGAATAGAAATTCTTTTATTTATTCTTTTTGATTGATAATACCACCAATAATGTAAATCACAAGATTCACCAAAACGCATTCCTACTACTTTTTTTCTTTCAGTATCACCATGATAACCAATTCCACATTTATTTATATCATAATAATAATTTCCTTCACATTCTAAATTTTTAAATTCTTCACCAAAATAATTACCTAATTCATTCTTAATTTTTTTTAATCCATCTATTTCATTTATATCATAAATAGTTCCCATTTTATTTTCAAAATCTGCTTTTTGATTAAATTCACCAAAAACTAAATTATAACGAGCATGTTTATTTAATACTTTTTGTCTACGAGTATCCCAATATTTCTTATCCCAATCCAATTTAATTAAATTATTAAATAATTCACTTGGATTTGTAAACAAATCTATACCTTTTTTTATTACTAATATTTCGGCTTTAGATATATCAAATATTCCTGTTTCTTCTATTTCCTTAATTTCACTATTTAAATCATATAAATAAGTATTAAATCCTTTTTCTTCAAATAAATTTTTAACCTGTTCTAAATTTTTACTACTAAAACCTGAATCAGATAGACCTTTACCTACTTTTTGCATACCAACATGATTTTCAGCTTGACATCCCCAAGTTAAAGTAACGGTTTTTTTTTGAAATGTTGTCATTATTAATTTACTGAATAATAATTCATAATAATTATAAATCAATTTATATTTAAAAATGAAATACTAAAATAAATATATGTATTTATATTTATCAAATAAAGAAAAATTAGACCTATTAAAAACACAGGAATTTATTATATCTAAAAATGTATTAATAAATTATTTAACTAGAATAAAAAAAAATACTTTAAATTTAATAGACAATTTATCTATATGTAAAACTTTTATTTCAATTGAAAGTAATAATTGTATGAATCCAATTTATTGGCAGTTAGGTCATATTTCACAATTTTATATAATTCATACATTAAATTTATTAAATACAAAAAATAAACTTTATTTTAATATATTAAATAGTTATATTAAACAAATAGAAAAACAATATAACATAGATTTTTATGAATTTTTTGATTCATTTAAAACTCTTCGACATATACGTTTTTCTAAAATAATTTGTATAAAAAGATTAATTATAATTTATAAAAGTATAATAAAAATTTTACATAATTATATTAAAATTTCTAAAATAGATTCTATAGATAATTATTTAATAATGTTATCTATATTACATAATGATATGCATAATGAAAATTTTATATTTTCATATTATAATTTACAAAATAATTTTTTAGATAGTTTGATACATATTTCTATTTCAAATAAATCCTCTGAATCCAGAATTAAAAATATTTTTATAGATATACCAAAAGGTTTTCTTCATCAGGGTCAAGATATAAACGAAAATAGATTAGTATTTGATAATGAAACACCTAGTTTTTTAATAAGAATAAATGAATTTAAAGTAAGTAAATATCCAATTACAGAATATGAGTATTTAGATTTTGTAAATAATGATGGTTATATTAATTCTAAATATTGGTCCCAAAATGGTTTAGATTGGAAAAATGAAAATGATATAAAACATCCGTTATATTGGTTCAATATTAGTGGTATATGGTATCGCAAACATTTTAATAATATTTATAAAATTGGCTCTAATTTACCAGTGTGTAATATTTCATGGTATGAAGCTGAAGCATATTGTAAATGGAAAAATGTAAGACTAATTAAAGAATCCGAATGGGAATATTTAGCAACAAATTTAGGACGTAATTTATATCCTTGGGGTGATAGAATACCTACACAAGATATATGTAATATTAATAATGTAAATAATTATTGTACTAGTGTAGAATTATATGAATCAGGTAATAATATAAAAGGTATTAGTCAATTAATAGGAAATGTATGGGAATGGTGTGAGGAGGATTTATATCCATATAATAATTTTACAATGGATTGTGTATATAAAGAAATGAGTTATCCTTATTTTGGTAAAAAAAAAATTTGTCGAGGTGGCTGTTTTGCTGTAAGTGATTTTTTAATTCATTCTAAATACAGAAACGCCCAAGAACCCAATTGTCAAATTCAATTTATTGGGTTTAGAGTATGTTTAAACTCTACCTAAAATAGATTTACGAGTATTAGTTAATGAAGATGACCCACCTACTAAATCAGAATTGTCAGGTATATTTATTTTTTCAGATTTTTTAGTTTTAGATTTTTTAGCTTTAGATTTTTTAGTTTTAGATTTTTTAGCTTTAGATTTTTTAGTTTTAGATTTTTTAGTTTTAGATTTTTTAGTTTTAGATTTTTTAGTTTTAGATTTTTTAGTTTTAGATTTTTTAGTTTTAGATTTTTTAGCTTTATCGTTTTCAGTTTTTTTAGCACATTTTTTTTTAGAACATTTTGGTTTATTTAAATTATATACTTCTGTATCATCATATGATGTAGCACTAATTATATCTAAATTAGAAGAATTATCATCAGATGTAACAGATAATATAATATTATCAGATTTAGACATAGAATTATTTTCATCTAAATTTTCAGCTAAATTTTCAGCTAAATTTTCATCTAAATTTTCAGCTAAATTTTCATCTTCTGAAGTATCTGAATCAACAAATTGTTCTAATTCTGTTTGATTATCCATAGAAGTAATATCGGAATCGTCTTCTAAATCAGAAGTAGCTGAATCATCTAATACTTCAGTATCCATAATTTGGTTTGTTTCTAATGTAGAAGTATCACCATCACCACAAAGATTTTGGTGTAAATATGAATTATCATCCCATAGTGATTGATTATACCATTCAATAGCAGGTTCTATAACTTTTTTACATGTATAATTTTTAACAATTTTTTTATAAATATTTTTCATTTTACATATTGATAAGTCTTCATTATTAATATTTTCGGCAAAATTTAAAGTTATAGCAGATATTGTAGGGAATTTATTAGAACAAGTAACTAAAGATAAAGTACCATATGTATTATGTTCTATAGTATTTATTATATTAACTGTGGGTTCTAAATTAATTAATAAATTTTTTAAACTTTCTGAAATTTTCATATATCTACCAAATACAGGAGGATCATTAATATCAGTTGTTAATTTCATATAATCAAACCCAGCAAAAGGATGTAAAGGATGATTATTTACTTCATCAACAGGAACAATCCATTCAAGTTCATTTCTATATTTATTTGACATAAATTCCATAGTTACTGATGTTTTATCATTATTAAAATCAATAAAAACATTTTCATCTTTTTTTTTTATTTCTATTTCTTTTTTTTCTTTTTTGGAAGTTAAAAATAATAATCCAAAAAGTCCTAATCCAATTAAACAAAGATTATCCATTTATATATATATATATATGATAATTATTTTGAAATTTATTTTAATTATTTTAATATTTAAAAAATATATAATAAAGTTTTTTAAAAATATATTAATTAAAAATGATTATTGGTATAGAATATGTTTTTCATCTATAAAAAAAGATTATTATAAATGGATTTTAAGTGATAAATATATTGCAAAAAAATATGCAAAATATTTAGGATTTTATATACCAAAAACATATCAATTAGTAAAAAATCCAGAAGATATTAATTTTAATAAATTAAAATTAAATTATGTAATAAAACCAACTGATTTATGTGATAGTGTTGGTGTTTATTTAATTAAAAATAATATAAATCAAATAAATGGTAAAAAAGTAAATCCAAAAAAAATTATTAATGAATTAAATAATTTAAGAAAAACTGTAGATGAAAAATATTATATGTATTTTCGTATGTTTAATGGAAAAATACCCTTTAAAGGTTATATTATTGAAGAATTATTATTAGATAACGAAAAAATACCATCGGATTATAAATGTTACACATTTGGGGGTAAAATATATTTTATTGCTATTACTTATAATAGAAAAAAAATAAATAATAAAACTACATATAAAACAGTATGGATGACACGTGATTGGAAACCTTTTTATTTTTCAATGAGTAGAAAAAATTATTATTATGAAACAATAAAAAAACCAGATAATTTAAATGAATTAATTAATTTAGTAGAAAATGCTTCGAAACATTTAGAGCGTCATTGTAGAATTGATGTTTATAATATTAATAATAAAATTTATTTTGGAGAATTTACTTTTTTCTGTGGTGCTTTTTTACATACATATATATGTAATACAATATTAGGTATAATATGGCAATTTAATCCAGATAATAATAAAAAAAAATTAAATTATATAGATTCTATTATACCAAATTTTTATACATCTATTTAAATAATATTATTTATCCCATTTTTTTCGACCAGATGATTTTTGACTTTTTGATTTTAAATCATCCACATTAACCTTCAATAATGGTTTTTGAGGATCATTAGTAGAAATAACAATTTTACGAATATTTTTTTTAGTCAGAAAATTTATACAATCAACACAAGGTATACATTCACATAATGTATAACTATTCGAAATCTTATCGTATGTAAAACGAATACAATATAATAAACCATTTTTTAATGGAATACCTAATGACTCTACTAATTTAATAGTACCTTCCTCAGCATGTAAACTCGCCATAGTCATATCAGAACTTCCACCTAATGTAGGTAAAACAGGTCCATAAATTTGTTTTTTGTTTATAACAAAGAAACAACGTATCTTGTCATACTCGCGACCCTTTGCCCCTTTTACGCACATAGCACTGTGACTTACAATGGGTATGATTATTTGGCTCTTGAAGGACAGTTTGCATAATCTTTGTACCGCACATATTTTGTTTTTAGAATTTTTAGAATAGAAAAATCAATTTAAGAATTTTTTTTATTATAAATAATAATAAAAAATTAATTTATTCTAAAATAAAATATATAAAAATTATAATATATATAATATAAATGGCTGATTATAATAATGATAATTTTAATAATTTATGTGTAAATGATTTGTGTATTAATGAATACGAATTTGAAAAAACAGCAGTTATTAGACCACCTGAAAAAAAAAATGTTAATTTAGAACAACGATTTATTTTTGTAGATACAACAGATACTGGTTTAGTTATAAATAATGATACATTTACTGTAAATTTTGGTGAAACATTAAAAAATGTAGTAGAAATAGAATTAATGAGTTGTCAAATGCCTAAAAATGGCGATGGAAGTGGTGATACTTATAACTATGGTGCCAATTATATATTATTATTTTTAGATAATTTAGATTTAGATAATTATAAAATTGCTACCAACAAAGACGTATCACATTGTTTTGCAAGATTACCTGTTCCAGGTACTGCTGTAAATGTATTTTTTGGACGTATAAAAAATTTTACAAATACTTATAAATTTAAACCTACATTACAAAGTTTAAATAAATTAACTATAAGAATTGCAAAAAAAGATGGTTCTGTATTACCTGGTAGTTTTTTAACATCAAATAATGGAGTTCAATTAACATTTGCTGTAACATATCAAACTCAACCAAATTTATTTGAAAATTAAATAATATGAATTATTATTTTTTATTTTTTTTACTTTTAATTAGAAATAATAAATCAATTAAATAATCATTTATTTTTTCCATATGTATATCATATTTATTATTTAATATAAAAGTATCAATATGATTTATATGATTTATAACTTCAACCATATGTTCTGGAATTTCATTATCTATATTTTCATTTGAGGTTTCACTAATATCATAATCTTCGGTTAGCATTTTTTCGGCTTTGGTAGATTCATTATCAGAATCTGAATTATTATTTTTATTTTCATCTTCATTTAAATTATTAGAATATATTTGATAACTATTCATATAAGCATCCATATTATTTTGTGGTTTCTTGCATTTTTTTGGATCACATAACATAAATAAAGTTGGATCATCCATTATTTAATTGAAAGACATAAAAAAAAATCATAAAAAATACATTAAATAAAAATATATAATATAAATTATAATGAATATTGATTATAAACAAAAATATTTAAAATATAAAAATAAATATTTAGAAATAAAAAAAATATATGGTGGTAAAAATATTATAAAAGGAGGAACAATTATATTTGATAATAATTTAGATGGTTTTAAATCTATAAGGGGCGATTCTAATGAAGAGGCTGAATTATGGAATATTTTATATAGAAATAATGTTGCTATGTTAAATATTCCTGATGAATGGGAGGGATGGGATGGAGAAAAACATTTTAATATTTTACGTGATAGAGGTTTTAAACTTAAAAAAGAATATTATCAAGAAATTATTGCTAATTTACCAAATATTATGAATAATTTTATTGAAAACAACCAACACGAAGATTTTATAGAATGTCTTGATTTAATAAAAGAAATTGTAAATAAACGACAAGCTGGTGTGTTACGTCATAAACATGATGAATCAAACGATATGAAACATGAAGGAATACTCAAAAAATGGATGAGTGTATTAGAAACTATTAATCTTTCTGTAAATTGTTCTGAATCAAAAAAAGATAAAACACCTATTTGTAGATATTTTGAAAGAGGATATTGTAGAGAAGGGGAAAATTGCCGTTTTCAACATGGTGAAAAATCTATTTATAAAAAAAATAATGTACCAGTTCAAGAAGTAATTGTAGAGGAGTATACTATCTCTCCATCACTATCATCACCACCACCAAGTCGTGGTTTCGCACAAAAATCTGAAAGTAGTGGATTTGGAGTTTCATATGCGTCACCTAGTCTTGGTTTCGCACAAAAACCTGAAAGTAGGGGATTTGGAGTTTCATATGCGCCACCTTTAAGTTCTTATCGAGAACCCCAAGAATCTAAAAGTTATTCACAACAAAATATAAAAGTTTCAGCAAAAAAATGTAGAAATTGGACGGCTACAGGTTATTGTTGTTATGGAGATAGATGTCATTTTTCTCATCAATAATAAAAAAATATGTAATAAAAAAATATTTAAAATATAATATAAATTATAATGACTATTGATTTTAAAAAAAAATATTTAAAATATAAAAATAAATATTTAGAAGCAAAAAAACAAAAAAAACAACAACAAATGAAGGGTGGTCAATTAAAAATTGAAGATGAATTAAATGAAATTATGGGTAATATGAAAATAAATGCTGATGAATTTGAATCTTTTGTAAAAAAAAGCAGTGTAGATATATTAGTAATCGTTTATGCCCATTGGTGTTATCACTGTGTAAATATGATTAAACATATAGGAGAAAATTTAAAATCAGATGGTAATAGTAACCGAATAAAATATTTAGATGGAACAACATTAACAGATGAATTAAAACAAAAATTAGAAATAAGAGGATTTCCTACAATAATTAAAATTAAA
>Ga0255759_10001549_pt1 | contig 20526 bp, 17 predicted proteins | sample 101ome_20_FD_179959 | JGI IMG/M metagenome (GOLD analysis project Ga0255759, IMG submission 179959) | Coastal salt marsh microbial communities from the Groves Creek Marsh, Skidaway Island, Georgia - 101404AT metaG (version 2) | ecosystem: Environmental > Aquatic > Marine > Intertidal zone >...
TATGTTTGTCTCGATCGGTGACTACACCGAGGTGACAGCACTAGCCGCTGGCGCATTCTCAAAACCGGGTCAGGCGGAGTACGATATCAGTAAGATTCCCGAAGACTTCGAGTTTTATCACGTGCTCGTCGCTGATGATCAGTACACCCTGCTCACGCATACAGTCAGGGCTCCGGATGTTGAATTTGCCACTCAGGACTTTGCAGTGACGTCGGTTGACTATCTCACTGATTCCGATGGTGATGGTGTCGCTGATGACAGCGAACGGCTGGCAGGCACCGACCCGATTTTGGGATCGTCCACGCCCGGGACAAGCTACGTTGATGTCCTGGCGGTTTACGACGTGGGTGTTGAGAGTGAATACGATGGTGATCCCTCTGCCCGCATCGATCATCTGTTTGCGGTAGCGAACCTGGCGCTGGCAGACAGCGGCGTCGATATGAAGCTGCGCTTGGTTGGGCAGAAGCCAGTGACGATGGACACTAGTCAGACGATCCAACAGTGGCTGGAGGCCGCGGAGAACAATGAAGGCGCGTTTGCGGACCTGGAGCAGGTGCGTATCGACACCGGTGCTGACCTGGTGACGATGTTCCGTCAATACGACGGCGGAGACATCTGTGGACTGGCATCGCTCGGCGGCTATGGCACTCAGGGATTCCTGACCCGGTCCGAGCACCTGTCAGCAAACTTTATCGAATACGATCAGTGTGGTGACATCACGATGATCCACGAAATAGGCCACAACATGGGCCTTGGCCACTCATCCCGTCAGGATGAGACCGGCACCTTCGTCTGGTCGAGGGGCCACGGCGTCAGGCAAAGCTTTGCCACCCTCATGGCCTATGCCAGCGAGTTTGAGGTCAGCAGCGAACTGGCCGTATTCGCCAATCCAAATCTCAAGACCTGTGAAGGCCAGCCCTGCGGGGAAGAGATTGGCGCCGAGGCGCCTGCGCATGCCGCGAGGAGCCTGAACGTCGTCAGGCACCAGGTAGCGAACTTCACCCAATCGACGGCCGCAGACAGCGACAATGATGGCATTCCAGATACGGATGACCTGTTCCCTGACGATCCCGCAGAATCGGTTGATTCAGACAACGACGGCCTCGGGAATAATGCTGACTACGATGATGACAATGACGGGATCCCCGACAGCTATGAAGTGCTGATGGGATACGATCCTTTGGTCGACGACTCGTCGGCGGACGCTGACAATGATGGCGAGTCAAACCTTGCAGAATATGAAGCTCTGCCGCGCGCAACCCAGTTTCTGCAGACCACCAGTGCCAGTCAGAATATCTCCCGGCTGCACCTGGTGAACACGAGTGATATGGCGCAGCAGTTTACCGGCACCCTCTACAATCTTGATGGGGCACGCCTCGGTCCGGCGCATCAGTCGCTCGGCGCTGTCGTTCCGCCAAAGGGTCGCCTCATCCTCGACTCCAGTCAGCTGGAGACAGTTTTCGGTCTTTCTCCCTGGATAGGCCCCGCTATGCTCGAAGTGATCGGCACGGAAAGTTTCGCCGCCATGTCAAAACTCGTGAGCCCGAGCGGGCTTGTCAGCAACAGTAACTGTGTGCGTGAAGACCGGGTTCTCAACATTGAGGGCTCGAACTCGGACAATCTAACCTATGTGCGACTGATTAATACGCTTGACAATGGCCTTGGCAGCATTCGCGGCACACTCTACGACCGCGAGGGAGTCGCACTGGGTCCGCCTGATGTCGAGTTGCTCGCAAATATGGCTCCCAAGCAAATGGTCTGGCTGAGCCGGTCGCGACTTGAGAGCCTGTTTGACACGTCCTGGGAGGGCGAGGCACTGCTGGAAGTGGCGAAACATGATGGCCTCAAGCTGCTGAACCTGAACTTTGTCAACAGAGAGACCTTCTTCAATTTCTCCTGCTTCGAGCGGGGCGACGCGGAACTGCCGGGCAGGGTGTACCTGCAAACCTCTACACTGGGTGCGAATATATCTGATACGCATATCGTTAATGCCGGTGAAAGCGAGCAGCGCTTTTTGGCAACGCTCTTCAACAAATCAGGTGAGCAGCTCGGTGAAGGCGAGCAGGTTATTGGTACGGCGGCTCCGCGAGGTCGGATCGTTCTGTCCTCAGCTGATCTTGAACGGATTTTCAACATCTCGCCCTGGCGGGACCCAGCTATGCTGGAGGTTAAAGGCACAGGCAACTTTGAGTTGATGACCAAACAGACGAGTGCGAGTGGTCTTGTCAGCAACATTAACTGTGTCAGGCAGGGCCAGGTACACAATATCGAAGGGTTTGATTCCCCTGATGTGACCTTCATTCGATTCATCAACACCGGTAGTGAGCCGGTTACCGATATCAGGGGCACACTGTTTGATGCAACCGGTGAGGTCATCGGCCCGGCAAATCAGGTACTGATGACATTGCAGGCAAAAGAGCAGCGATTCCTTAGCAGGGACCAGCTGTCGGCACTGTTTGATGCTGCAACCTGGAACGGAGAAGCCATGCTGCAGGTCGACTCGGCGAGCTCGGTGCAGCTCCTCAACCTGAACTACGTGAATGGCGAGACGTTTTTTAATTTCTCCTGCTACGAATCCTCGAACTAGCGTATTCTCAGCCCAGTTCAATTTGCAGGAGCTCCCGATGACCAGCTGGTTGAAAGCCGGAAACAATGTCGTCATTACCGGTGGTGCCAATGGCATCGGCCTAGCTGCCGCGACCCGCTATCTCGAGCTGGGTCTGAATGTGCTCATTGCCGACGTGAACGAGGAAGCGATGAACGCGGCTTTGGACTCGCTGCCGCGGGGCGGCGGTGAACTGGCGGGTGCGCTCTGCGATGTTGCTGATCTTGAACAGGTGGAGAAACTCAAAGACACGGCCTATGCGACTTTCGGAGAGGTGCATTGTGTGATGAATAATGCAGGCGCGGGATTTCCGCCCTGTGCGCCGTGGGAGAATCTCGAGACCTGGAAGAAGCAGGTCGATATCAACCTCTGGGGTATCGTCCACGGCTGCCAGGCGTTTGTACCGGCAATGCTGGCGCGTGGTGTGACAGGTGCCATTATCAACACCGGCTCAAAACAGGGGATCACCAATCCACCGGGTGGCTACGCATACAATCTTTCCAAGGCGGGCGTGCTTGCCTACACACAAAGCGTTGCCCACGCGCTGCGACAGGAAAACGCCGGGCTCTCGGCTCACCTGCTGGTACCTGGCTTTACTTACTCGAATATGATCGCGCGTTTCATGCCAGAGAAACCTGCTGGCGCCTGGACCACCGACCAGGTCATCGACTTTATGCTTGCGTCACTGGCGCAGGGCGATTTCTATATTCTCTGCCCGGACAACGATACGCCGAGAGAGCTCGATGAAAAACGCATCCAGTGGAATGCGGACGATCTCATCAAGAATCGCCCCGCGCTGTCCCGCTGGCACCCGGATTTTGAGTCTGAGTACAACGCGTTCACCGACTAGTGCATCAGAGGTTACGCTGCAACAGGTCGTGAACACGCTCCCAGTGTCGCTCTGATGCCTCGCGGTCGTAGCGCTCGCCCCCGGGCGGAGCAAAACCGTGAACAGCGCCCCGCATGAGATCAATGCGTGATGTTACGCCCGCTGCTGCCAGCGCTGCCTCCATGATGTGCATTTCCTCGATCGTCGCGGTCGGGTCCTCGTCCGCCCAGGCGAAATACACCTCTGCCCTGATCTGGTCGAGCTGCAGGTGGGGGGAGTCGGGTTTATCGGTGACGACCCAGGCCCCGTGTACCGAGGCGATAGCACCCACTTGTTCGGGTAGTCGCTGTGCCATTGCCAGCACCAGGGGGCCGCTCATACAGAAGCCCACGGCACCAATCTTTCGGCTCAGGTCGGCTTTGTCATTGGTGGCGGCGTGGCCGAGCATGGCTTCGACATCGACCATGGCTTTGTCACGGGTGACATTCAGCATGAGCGTGCGGCGTTCATGCATTTCCTCGTCAGAAAGCCCAAATTCCCTGTAAGGCGTATCGCGGTAGTAAAGAAAGGGCAAGAGGACATAATAGCCGGAAGTCGCCAGGCGTGAGGCCATGTCGCGCAGCGCCGGTCGAATACTGGGTGCGTCCATCATATAAAGTACGACCGGGAAGGGGCCGCCCTCTTCCGGATGAAATTCGAAAGTGGTCATGCTTCCGTCAGGCGTGGCGATCTCGATCTGCTGTTCAATCATGGCGTTAATCCCATTTCAAAGTGTCTCCGTCTGGCTCGCTTGCAGCTGCGCCAGGAAGGCCCAATCTCGTTCCGCTCCGGTTTTTTCTTTTTCATTGGCTGGATCTCCCGGATCGTTTCGCGTTCATATTTGATCAGTAGTGGCCGAAGATCTAGGTATTCAACTTCCTGGTGCGAGCTGTCGGCTCTGCCTGCATCGGATCCTCTGGCCAGGGGTGCTTGGGGTAGACTCCTTTCATGTCTTTCTTCACGTCAGGGTAGACGTCACGCCAGAAGGTATGAAGTGACTGGGTTACCTGTAGTGGCCGGCCGGCTGGTGACAACAGGTGGATCATGAGGGGTAGTTTGCCGCTCAGGATCGCCGGTGTCGTCTCACAGCCGAACATGGTTTGCAGCTTGGTCGCGAGCACGGGTGGATCCTGTGAGTAGTCGATGCGAATCCTGTCTCCGGAAGGTACCTCAATCCGCTCCGGCGCGAGGGTCTCAACTTGTTGCTGCTGCTCCCAGTCCAAACGGTTCTTCAGTATAGAATTAATATCCAGCTTTTTTAGATCGGTCAATCGCGAAACGTCAGTCAGGTAGGGCGCAAGCCATTCATTAAGATTGGCAAGCAGCGTTGCATCAGAGAGATCTGGTAACTCCGGTTTTTCCCGGCGGGCAAGTGTCACCCGAGCCTGCCAGGCCCGAGCAGCGGGGGTGAAATTCAGGCGCCCAAGCCCCTCTGAATGAATCATGGAGATGAGCGCTGCTGTCTTGTCTGCAAGCGGAACGTTCTCAATCGGTGTTTTCGCAAGAATCAACTGACCGACCTGCTGGCGGCGTTCAGCGAGAAATCGATCCGCTTTTTTGTCCCAGTTGAGCATTGTCCTTTCGCTGACGAGTTCTGCCAGCGCGCCTTCGAAGAGTTTCGGTTTCAAGGGTGTGGCGGTGCGAACAGTATCGCCTCGAGATCTCGCCGTCCCGGTCACCTCGGCTACGGCGAGCCAGGTGTGTTTTTCCAATAAATTCTTCTCTGTAAACGAGACACTGCGGCCGTTGGCGAGCTGGTAGCTGCCTTTCAAGCGTTTACGAGCGATCCGGTCCGGGTAAGCACAGGCCAGCAGATAGCCTGGCAGGTCTGTCGCCGGCAGGATCATGGTGCGCTCGACGGACTTAACCTGCTGCTGCATTTGTGCGGCGAGATGGCGGGTTCGCTTGTGCCAGCCGCGATAGCGGGTAGGGCAGGGCTTCTCTCCATTCAATATGTCGAGGTGGTTCGTCAGGTCCGGGTCCTCTGCTGCAGGCGGAATCCGGTCGGACAACATGGCCGCCATGAGTGCGGCGGTTCCCGGGTGGCCTGCCTCAGCACCCCTGATCAGCAGGTGGGCGAGGCGAGGGTGTGCAGGCACGGTCGCCATCAGCTCGCCATGGTTTGTCAGGCTGTGCCCATCTGCCTTCACCGCACCGAGCGCTTGCAGCAGATCGACGGCCTGCTGCCAGGCGCTGGCGGCCGGTGGATCAATAAAATCGAGTTCAGAGGGCGAGTGAAAACCCCAGCCCAGCAGCTGCAGTGCGAAGCCGGTGAGGTCGGCTTGCAGGATCTCGGGTGTGATATACGGTGCAAGCTGGTCCTGCTGTTGCTTCGACCAAAGGCGATAACACCGACCGGGCCGCAGTCGACCAGCTCGCCCGGCCCGCTGGGTTGCCGAAGCGGCGGAGATTTTCACGGTGTGGAGTCGGCTCATACCGGTTCCGGGATCAAAGCTGGGTTCCCTGGCGAGGCCGGAATCGATGACAACATCCACGCCATCAATGGTCAGACTGGTTTCGGCAATGTTGGTGGCGAGCACGATCTTACGACCCTTGGCCGGTGGATCTATCGCTGCCTGCTGTTCAGCCAGGGTCAAATTGCCGTACAAGGGATGAATGCTGATCCCGGATTCGATCTTGTCCTGCAGACGTTTATTAATCTGGGTAATCTCACCCTGTCCCGGCAGGAAAACCAGCAGGTTGCTGTCCGGGTTTTCGCGTAACGCCTCGAGCGTGGTCGCGGTGACCCGGTCGACGATTCGCTCGCGCGGCTGACTGGCTTTACCCTGGACGATATCGACGGGATGCATACGACCCTCACTGCGCACGATGGGCGCCTGCATCACTTCAACCAGCCTCGAGCTGTCGAGGGTTGCCGACATGGCGACCAGACGCAGCGGATCTTCTGCCCGAAAGATGTCCCGCATTTTCAGGCAGACCGCGAGGGCCAGGTCACTGTCGAGGTTGCGCTCATGAAACTCATCAAAGATGACGAGGCCGATGTCCTCCAGCGAGGGGTCATCCTGCAGCATGCTTGTAAACACGCCCTCCGTCACCACTTCAATCTTGGTGTACTCACTGACACGGGTCTCAAGCCGCATGCGATAACCAACCGTCTGGCCGGCAGATTCGCCGATGAGTGATGCCATACGGTGAGCGGCTGTGCGAGCAGCGAGTCGCCTGGGTTCAAGCATGATGATCTTGCGATACCCGAGCCAGGCCTGGTCCATCAGTGCGAGTGGCACGATGGTGGTCTTGCCGGCACCGGGCGGTGCCTCGATGATCAGTCCGGTTTCATTGTTGAGCGCGGTCTTGATGTCATCCAGCACGTCATTAATAGGCAGATCGGGGAAATTCATGACGGCAGGATTATGAGGGTTCTGCTCTTGTTTGTCGGCCTTGTATTTCTCTAAGGATACCAGCGTGGTCGGCTCTCGAAATGTTGTAGAAGGTGATGCAGCCGATCGCCATGGCCGTCATGATCAGAACGGACGGCCCAAGGGCCCACCCAAACCGGGCCACTGCCTCGGGTGCGACGGTCGACGGGTCAGCGCCCTGGGGGATGCCGGCGAAATCGATGATCAGGCCCGCCAGAATGGCACCGGAGCCTCCAATGGCCTTGCCGGCAAATGAAGCCGCAGCATAGTAGATGCCTTCCTGTCGGTTGCCATAACGACGTTCATGTTCATCGGTGATATCGGCAATCATCGAAGCGCCGAGCGGTATCGCCACACCGAGGCCGATGCCGGAGATTGTGCCGCTGACGATATAGAGCGGTGCAATCAGCGGGTGGCCGTTGTCTGGCAACAGGTCCAGCAGGCGCAGAATAATGACGTAGGAGTTGAACAGGGCGTACCAGGCGTAACCCAGAATGTAGAGGTCGCGTTTCTCTCGAACAACGTTGGACAGCGGTCGTGTCAGGGCGCTGCCTGTCACCACACCAACGACACCGCCGGCAAACTGGAAGGTCAGTTGCGTAGGTGTCAGCTCAAAAAAATAGGTCGAGGTATAGATTATCAGCGCCTGCAGCATACCCTGGTTCATGCCGGCGATGATCGATGCACTGACCACAGCGCTGAATGCGCGAATCTTGAAGGCCTGGATCAGATCTTTGACGACACTGAGTGGTGAGAAACGGGCACCTTCTGCTGCCTGCGGCAGGTATCTGATATGGCTGTGGGTGCCGAGTGCGGACAGCCAGACGCCAATCACCATGACGAAGAAGGCGGCCAGTGCAAACGGTGGGTAGGCGTCAGGATTGAGCTGACCGTTGTCGAATTCCTCGGTGGCACCGAAGAAGAGGATTGGGCCGCCAATTAATACGCCGAACATGCCCACTAGCTGCAGCACCATCCGCAGTGACGACAGGAGTGTGCGTTCGTCGTAATCGCTGGTCAGTTCTGCGCCGAGGGACATGTGCGGCACGGAGTAGAAGGTCATGAAGGTCCGGGTCAGGATCGAGAATATCGTCAGCCACCAGAACAGGCCCATCTCAGAGAGACCGTCCATCGGTACAAACAGGAAATAGAAAGACAGCGCAAATGGTATTGCTGAGGCGTACATGTAGGGATGACGTCGACCCCAGCGGCTGCGGGTCGAATCTGAGAGCGCGCCGACCATAGGGTCGCTGACCGCGTCCACGAGCATCGCAATGAAGATAGCGATGCCTGACAAGGTGCCTGATAACCCCAGTACCTGGTTGTAGTAGAACAGCAGGAAAAAGCCGAAGGCGGCCGACTTAATCCCCTCCGGCAACTGACCAACGCCGAACGCCAGGCGAATACGCCACGAAACCTGATTCATGAATGCAGTAAATCACAATGTGACGGACAACGGTGCAGGAAATTTTCTGCCGCGCGGTTGCACTTGATCTTTACCCGCTAAGTGGGCGACCCTGATGAAAACCAATGTCAGACAGGAGTACCGATGAGCATGATCAAACTTTATGGCGTCCCCTTTTCGCAGCCGGTGCGCGCCGTTATGTGGGTAATGCTGATGAAGAAGATGCCATTTGAGATGGTCATGACCAACCCAGGCTCAAAAGGCGAGAGCGGCACGAGACACCCCGATTACCTGGCTAAGAATCCAGGCGGTACGATTCCCTGTATCGAGGAACCGGACTCAGGCTTCACCCTGGGTGAGGCGCACGCCATCATGACCTACCTCGCCCGTACCCAGGGCTGGACGGATCTGTACCCTGAGGATGAGCACCAGCGGGCAAAGATTGACCAGTACCTGCACTACCATCACCGCAACGTGCGGGATGCCTCGCCAGGACTGATTGCGCCCAAGGTTCGCAAAGACCTCAACATCCCCGAGTCTTTCCAGCAGTCTGCGCGGGCAACGCTGACCTCGGCGCTGAAAACCCTAGAAGCCAGTTACCTTGCCGACAATGACTACCTGATGGGTGACAGCGTCACACTGGCTGATATTGCGGCTTACGTGGAGATCGGCCAGTTGAAACCTGAATTCACCAATGTCTACGACTTCTCTGACTTCCCGAAAATCCAGGCCTGGCTCGACCGGATGTCGAAAGTTGATGGTCACGATGATGTGCACGTGGTCATGGCTGAGATGGGCGATATTAGCGAGGAGGCGCCCGACATGGAGCGGATTCGCGGCTCTAATATCAAGGCGCTGCAGGTGCTGAAAGAGCGCCTTGCCGCAATGGCGTAAATCGGAAGTAAGCCATGAAGCCGAATATCCTTCTGATTACTGCAGACCAGTGGCGCGGTGACTGTCTCTCAAGTCGGGGGCATCCGGTGGTGCAGACGCCGCACCTCGACGCGCTCGCGCAGGAGAGCGTGCAGTTCACCCGGCACTACACCAACGCCGTACCTTGCGGGCCGAGTCGGGCAAGCCTGCACACGGGGCTTTACCTTCATAACCACCGTTCTGGGACTAACGGGACGCCGCTCGACAGCCGTTTTACTAACTGGGCAGTCGAGACCCGGGCGCTGGGCTATGACCCGGTTCTGTTCGGCTACACCCACACGGCGATGGACCCGAGGGGTGTGCCACTCGAACATCCCGCGCTTGGCAATGATGAAGGTATATTGCCCGGCATCCGACCCATCATCGATATGGGCACGCTGTGCCCGGATTGGCGTGCCTACCTGCAAGAGAAGGGTTACGAGTTACCCGAGATTGATGGTGCTACCTACAGCCTGCGCAATCCTGAAGAGGCAACAGAGATAACGCCAGCACCGCTTGCCATTGCCGCGGAACACTCCGACACACACTTCCTGGTAGATCGTGCGCTGGAACATATCGATCAGCATGATAACGGTGAAGCGGGCTGGTGCGTGCACTTGTCATTGAGGGCGCCACATCCACCCTGGGTTGCGCCCGCGCCTTATCATACTCGTTACCCGCTGGATTCGCTGCCGTTGCCGCAGCGCCAGGCCTCGGTCGAGGCGGAGCAGGCAACACACCCCTGGCTGGCAGAACATCTCGCCAGTGCGCGCAATCGCAGCCACGAAGATCTGACCCGCCAACGCAAACTGCAGGCGGGATACTACGGCCTCATGAGCGAGGTTGATGACAATATGGGACGGCTTGTTGCGGCACTGAAAGCACGCGGCGATTTCGATAACACTATTTTTGTCTTCACGTCTGATCATGGCGAGCAAATGGGCGATCACTGGTTCTATGGCAAGGCAGGTTTCTTTGACCAGTCGTTCTACATTCCGCTGATTGTGCATGCACCCGGTGTGACACCAGGCGTGTGCGATAGCTTCACCGAACACGTCGATATATTCCCGACAATCATGGAACTTCTCGGGCAGGAGATTCCCAGGCAGTGCGACGGCCATTCGCTGGTATCGCAACTGACCTCAGGACGGCTTGATAACTGGCGGGAGGCAGCGCATTTCGAGTACGACTTTCGCCACAGTGATGCCGAAAACGTGTTGGGTCTCGATATGGAGCATGCGTGCCTGAACGTCATCCGTGATGCGCGCTACAAGTATGTCCACTTCGCCGACCTGCCCGAGCTGTTGTTTGATTTAGAGGCAGATCCCTGCGAACTGCGTAACATTGCGCCTGAGCGCCCTGACCTCGTGGCGGTCTATGCCAAGAAACTGCTCAGCTGGCGCATGAAGACGACCGATAAGACACTGTCGCACTATCAGATCAGTCGTGAGCATGGATTTCGGGATATGCGTCAGGAGAGCAGGGGGTAGGGTAGTAGGGCGTCAGGCGCCCAGCCTGCGCCCTATGCGTTTATCAGGCTTTCCAGCGGGATGCCCAGTTCCCTGTGCAGGGCCCTGATCATATTGATTGAGAGTTCGCGCTTGGCATTCAGCACTTCAGACACGCGGCCCCGACTGCCAATCAGAGGCTCCAGGTCTTTCCGGCAAAGGTTGCCCTGCTCCATGCGGAAATGAATGGCTTCGATTGCGGTCGGTGGCGCTATATCAGCGTACTCTCGCTCCCATGCCTCGGTGAGTGTCAGCAGGATGTCTAGTTTGTCACCTCGGGGGGTACCAGCTGCCGCCCCCCACAGTTTCTCGATTTCAGCGATAGCTGCCGCGTAGTCATCATCTGTCCTGATCGGTTTCAGTTTCATAGCCTCAACCTGTCGTACTCTGTGTGGTTGCCAATGAACTTGATGAAGATCACCTGTCGGTCGTAGTCCACTCCGACAACCAGCCGGTATTTGTTTCCGCCGATGTTGAACACGACCTGGTTATTCTTCAAGACGCTGGCGTGCTGATAGCGCCGCTTGATGTCAGCGGGCGATTGCCAGCTTGTGGCGGCTGCTTCTGCAAACCAGGCTTTGAGTGGGCCTTCAGCGTCTCTGCGGCCAGGCTGTTGCCAGAATTCTCTCAGCGTTCTTCTGGAGATGATTCTCACGCGCTGATCCTATCATGATCCCAATATGGGAACCAAATGTATTTGAGGTCCGGTCAATCATGGCCCTGGTTCAGAGGGTCTGGAAGCAGAAATTGGCTCGTCTGCTTGTGGGGATTCCCGGCTAGACCGTCAGACTACCGCCTTGATTGAAATCCCCTGGCTCGCACCAGGGTCCAGCTGAGGAGTGTCAACAAACCAAAGAGGCTATATGCGGTCACAAAGACCCACGCAGGTGCTTCGTAGTACAGCAGTTCTTCTACCCAGTGGGCGATGAAATCGCCGTCGTAAACGACCCCGCCGCCCCGCGCCCTCAGTTGAATCTCCCAGACGGTCAGCGGGCAGGGCAATCCCAGCCAGGTCTGGATCACTACGAACAGGATGGCGGCGAGATGCAGACAGCGAAACCAGGTGATCCTGACCCATCGCCAGCCCGTGATACCGCCGATGAGCGTTAGTACCAGACCGAGGATCACGAACAGTACAAACAGGGCGTGCAAGCCGAGCAGTGCATCTGCTGCCAGCGCAGAGGGGAGTTCCGCAGCAAAGTTATCAACGTTGCCAATTGCGATCTGTTGTGAAGTCACCAGCCGAGTATGGGGCCAAGGCGGATCAGAGGATACGCGTCTGCGCTAGTGCGATGTTGCTTTGCTATTTGGGTTAGAATGTCCGACGACAACAAGAATTCAGCCAACGGGCCAAAATGAGCGATTCTGCTGACAGCACCAACTCCTCCAACATGAAACTGTTGGGCACTCGGTCTGAGGGCCTGCGACTGTTTCGCAAGGTCTTCGTCTATCATTTTGTTCTCGTGGTGACGGTGCTGAGCATTGCTGCGACTTTTCCGCAGTTCATCGACCACCTGCCTGTCGGCGGCGTAACAAAGCTGGCCGAGGGCGGTGAACTGAGTGTTTCCGGCGTCTCAGGGTTTGATGAGGACGAATACGAGGATGAGATCGTCAGCTCGATTATCAAGGCCACCAGTTCTTTCGATCGACTAGGGGTCGCCCGGGATCTGATCATTGTGCTGATTTCTGTCTGGCTGCTGGCGTTGCCGGTTTCCTGGGTCCACAAAGGTATTCACACCGAAACCGGTGATCACTCACTGGATGAAACGATGCTGATTCTGCCGGGTATTGTTGCCACGATTGTTCTAGTGGTGCAGCACTCGCTGGCGCTGGCTTTCAGTCTTGCCGGCATTGTTGCCGGCGTCCAGTTCAGGCGGGCACTGCAGGATACCTTTGATGCCCTGTTTATTCTTGTCGCTATCGGCACCGGACTTTCAGCCGGCATCGGCGCCCTTGAGATAACAACAGTCCTGACGATTTTCTTCTGCTATTCAACGCTTTATGTCTACTATCTGGGCGATGGACTCGAGTCTGATCACGCGGCTGTCCGGGCAGCAGAGAAAAAGGCGGAGAAGCGGCGCCAGAGGCAGGATGAGAAACCCGCTGACCTGCCTGACGATTAGTTCAGGCCAACCTTACATGGCGTAATTCCGCGTCAGGACTAAAGTTGTTCTCGTTTGGCCGGTTCATCTTTTATCATTGCCTGTCAGGGCAAGCCGCCAGGCTTCGCTTTTTTCCGGGAGAAATTCATGCAGAACAAGGCTGACCCCCCCCAACCACTCAAGGCGGTGGGCACGTCCGGGCGTGATGCAAAGAACCCATACCATGGCGATCAGCCCTACCCCTACAAGAAGAAACTCAGCTGGGAAAAATACGAGAAACAGAAGGTGGCACTGCAGGTTGAACTGCTGAAAGTACAAAGCTGGGTGCGCCAGACAGGGCAGAAAATTGTGATTCTGTTTGAAGGTCGGGATGCCGCGGGTAAAGGGGGTACGATCAAGCGCTTCACTGAACACCTGAATCCACGGGGTGCCCGCGTCATCGCCCTTGAAAAGCCTTCTGAGCAGGAAAAGGGCCAGTGGTACTTTCAGCGTTACATCAAGCATCTGCCAACAGACGGTGAGATTTTGCTGTTTGACCGCTCCTGGTACAACCGGGCCGGGGTGGAACGGGTGATGGGGTTCTGTACACCTGAAGAATATCTCGAGTTCATGCGGCAGACGCCTCAGCTGGAACGGATGCTCGTTAACAGTGGCATTCGACTCTATAAATACTGGTTTTCGGTCAGCCGCGAGGAGCAGCTGCGACGCTTCCACAGTCGAAAATCGGATCCGTTGAAGCAGTGGAAGCTGAGTCCGGTCGACATTGCCTCTCTCGACAAGTGGGATGAGTACACTGCCGCCAAGGAGGCAACATTCTTCCACACGGATACCGCTGATGCCCCCTGGACCGTCATCAAATCTGATGACAAGAAGCGGGCGCGGCTCAATTGTATCAAACACTTCCTGCACACCCTGCCGTACGATGGCAAGAACGAGGACATTGCCTGCGTGCCGGATGAACTGCTCGTGGGAAGAGCATCAGACATGTATGCCAGCAGTGATCCAAACTCGAAGATCACAGGCCAGGGGTTCTAAATGAGCGAAGCGCTGCACCGGCTGTTGTTGCTCAGACACGCCAAGTCGTCGCACAAGGACCAGACCCTGCTCGACTTCGAGCGCCCGCTGAACAAACGTGGCAGGAAGGACTGTCGCCGTATCGGTAAATGGCTGAAATCTGAAGAGATGATGCCTGATCTCGTTATCAGCTCGCCCGCTGTCAGGGCTAAAGAGACCGCGTTGCGGGTTTGTAAACGCATGGGCTACGCGGCAGACAGCATCCAGTGGGAAGACAGCGTTTACGACGCCAATGTCAGGACGCTGCTTAAGTTGTTAGTGGAAGTACCGGAAGAAGCACACACAGTCATGCTGGTTGGCCATCACGAAGGCCTTGAAACTATGATCCTGCGTATGAGTCGCTGGGCTGATATTCCGGCAGAGCCGAAATTGATTCCGACCTGTGCCGTTGCGCACCTTGATATCAACGGCCAGTGGTCTGAAGTAAAGAAGTGTGACGCCAGACTGAGGTCGATTATGCGGCCGCGAGAGCTAGCCGCGAGAGAGTCCGGGCCTGCTCCCTGAGTCGGCATCCCTGGTTATTACCGTCAGCAGGTAGCCGGCTTTGCGGAGTTCCCGGGCTTCCTTCTCGAGATCTGCCATGGTCAGCGGCCGTCCGTCTTGCCAATTTTCCGGCAGCAGTAGAGTGATGCTTCGCTCATTCGCCTTGAGGTTGAGGATTGGCAACTGTTCAGGCAGCCTGCCTCGATTCAACACCACTGCCATTCTCAGAATGATGGCCAGGCGGCTAAGCGCGGTTCGATTGGACTTTGGCGTTTCAGCGAGCAGTGGCAGGTCGAACTTCTTGCGTTGCAGTCGGATTAGGGTTGAGATCATGTCCTGGTCCTGGCGAGAGAAGCCGGCCAGTTCCATATGTTTCAGGATGTAAGCGCCGTGCTTGTGGTACTGACTGTGAGTCAGTGACAGGCCGATTTCGTGCAACTGGGCAGCCCAGTTCAGTAGCTTGCGATGGTGTTTCTTCAATGACCAGTCGCCGGCAACGAACTCGAACAGGATGCGGGTGGTGGATCTCACCTGCGATGATTGCCGCGGGTCGATGTGAAAGCGCGTGATCAACTCGTTTACTGTCTGGCTGCGACGGTCGAGTCGATGACGCCGGCCGCTGAGTTCCAGTAGTGCCCCTTCACGCAAAGCGCCGCCTGAGATGCGCATTTCCTCGAGACCGAGGACCTCGAAGATGGCATAAAGGATAGCAACACCACCGGGGAAGACTGGCGAGCGCTCGGGGCTGAGGCCCGCGAGTGATACGTTGTTGATATGGCCCGCCGTGATCAGAGAGTCTCGCAGCTTCTGCAGCGAGGTGCGGGTAATGCCTGCGGTGCTCCAGTCCTGTGCGACCACAACCTGTTCAATGGCCCGGGCGGTGCCCGAGCTGCCGATGGCATCGGCGATACCGAATTCCCGGAGCTTGCGTATATGGGGTTCCAGCTTGACCTCGGCGGCGAGGATGGCCTGGTTCATCTTCTTCTTGTCGATCTTGCCCTTCGGCATGAAGCGCTGGGTGAAGCTGACGCAGCCCATCTCCATGCTCTTCAGGTCCAGCAGTTCCTTGCCGTCGCCGACGATGATCTCGGTGCTGCCACCGCCTATGTCGGCGACCATGCGACGACCCCGATCTTCCTGCAGGGAATAATTGACCCCGGTATAGATCAGCCGTGCTTCCTCAATGCCTGAGATGACATTGATCGGGAAACCCAGGGTTTCTTCAGCCCGGCGAATAAAACTGCCGGCATTGGCGGCTTTGCGTAGTGTATTGGTGCCGACAACAACGACCTGGTCATCGTCAAAGCCGGTCAGCCGTTCGCAGAAGTTGGCAAGGCAGGTCAGGGCGCGGTGCTTTGCGTCTGGGGAGATGCGTTGCCGCTGATCCATGTCAGCGCCGAGTCTGACCATTTCGCGGACACGATCGATGATGCTGATGCCGTGATCATCGTCGCTGCCGATGATCATGTGGAAGCTGTTGGAGCCAAGATCGACGGCGGCAATTTCGTTTCGGTCGTTGCTGCTGACCTTTTCCTTCGACATGGTGCTAAATCATGACGTACAAGTTCTGTGAATAACTGAGTCTAACGCTCGACGCGCCAGAAATCGCTGACTAATATCCATGTACCTCATTGCTGTTGTCATAAGAGAGCCTCCTTGCCTGAACAATCTATGGATAAACAGGTCAGTCTATCGACCAAGCTGTACTATGGTTTTGGCGCGGTAGCGAACGGGGCCAAGAGCAACGGCTTCAACTACCTGCTACTTTTCTATTACAGTCAGGTGATCGGCCTGCGCGCCGACCTCGTGTCGCTGGGCATTCTGATCGCGCTCGTCTTTGATGCGGTTTCGGATCCGATGGTGGGCTACATCTCCGATAATTTTCATTCGAAACTCGGACGCAGGCATCCCTTTATGTATGCAGCCGGCCTGCCTGTTGCGGTTGCCTACTACTTTCTTTGGGCGCCGCCGGCCTGGGACGAAAACGCGCTCTTCCTATACTTTGTCTGCATGGCAGTAATGATCAGAACCCTGATCACGTTTTATGAGATCCCTTCAACCGCCCTGGTAGCGGAGTTGACCGAGGACTATGACATCCGCACCGAGATGATGAGTTATCGCTATTTTTTCGCCTGGTGGGGTGGGCTGACGATGGCGGTGCTCAATTACCTGGTCTTTCTGCCGGAAGAAAAGGGTGGTCTTGAATACGTCGAAGGCTGGACCAATTACGGATTAACCGCCTCGATCATCATCTTCCTCTCGATCTATATCTCCGCGGCAGGTACGCACCGGCACATCCCGTATTTGAAGCGACCGCCGGTCAGAGAGAGCTTCAGTCTTGAGCGGACAGCGAATGAGTTGAAGGAAACCCTCTCTAACCGGTCTTTCTTTGCGCTGTTTCTGTCTGCGCTGCTGATGGCTGTTGCAGCAGGGGTTTCAACTTCACTCAGCATCTATTTCAGTCGTCACTTCTGGGAACTTACCAGTTCACAGATTGGCTACATGAATCTGCCGTACTTTTTCTCAGCGTTTCTCGCGCTGTTCATCGCGCCTACAATATCTCGCATCATGGGCAAGAAGCGGGGTGGTATGACAGTGTTCGGTGTCGCCTTTGCCATGGCGCCGATGCCTTACATTTTGCGGATTCTTGGCTATTTCCCGGAAAATGGAACCAGTGAGTTGTTCTGGGCCCTGCTGGTATTCAATACGATTGAGGTGACGCTGATTATCACGGCATCGTCACTCATTGCTGCGATGATTGCGGATGTGGTTGAGGACAGTGAGGTGAAAACCGGCAGACGCTCGGAAGGCATCTTTTTCGCCGCTAACAGCTTTGCGCAGAAGGCGGTCAATGGTCTTGGCGTTGTTGTCGCTGGCCAGATACTGGCTTATATCCAGTTCCCGACCCAGGCCAAGCCGGGCGAGGTTCCGGACAGCACGCTGATGGACCTGGCGTATATCTATATCCCGGTTTTGTTGTTCTTTTACCTGCTGGCGTTGTCAGCGCTAGGGCTCTACAGGATCAATCGTGATGATCATTCCGCTAACTTGCGGCGCCTATCCGATGATGACAAGACCGCCGATGTCACGAGTCTGTAACGAAGACACCAGGGGCTGGTCGCTAAGGTAAGTCCTTTTCGCTATTCTTGGATGCATCAAAGCTTTGAGTGGGACTATGCCGATACTCCGTACGTTGACCGCTGCTGTGCTGTTGCTTGCAGTGCTGCAGGCATCTGCCGAGTCCATCTATGAGAATGTCGGCAGGATCGTCGCGGTGGGTGATCTGCATGGTGATTATGAGCAGTATCTGCAGGTGCTGCGTGACAATGATCTTATCGATAAGCGGCTGCGCTGGCAGGGCGGCGATACTCACTTTGTGCAGATGGGGGATGTGACCGACCGTGGGCCGGATTCACTGAAAATCATTCGGCACCTCATGAGACTCGAGAAGCAGGCGGAGAAAGCAGGGGGCAGAGTCCATGTGCTGATTGGTAATCATGAGGCCATGAATATTCAGACCGACCTGAGGTATGTGCACCCGGGTGAATACCTGGCCTTCAAGTCGAACAAGTCAATGCAACGCCAGAAACAATATGTTGATGCGGTGTTCCGCTCAATGTTGAAACGCCAGCCGGACCTGATGACCCAGGAAAAAGAGAAAATTGCTGAGCTGGAAGAACGATACCCACTGGGCTATGTCGAGCATCGTATGCACTGGGAGCCCGGCAGAGAGCTCGCCAATTGGTACGCCGGCCAGGACGCGGTCATCCGTATTAACGACAGCATCTTCATTCACGGCGGGCTAGATCCACATGCGTCGAGTTTCCCGAGCCTCGATGATATCAACGAAGCTGTACGGGCGGAGCTGCAACCTGGAGCGCAGCCCAAGTTGACGCGAGATCAGCGGGGTCCGCTTTGGTACAGGGGCCTGGCGCGGCACTCGGCCGAAGAGGAACTGGTACCGCTGGAGGCCATGCTGGCGCATTATCAGGCCCGCAGAATCTTCGTGGCGCATTCGACAACGCAGGGTGCGGTCATTCCTCGCTTTAACGCTAAAGTGGTGTTGTCTGATGTCGGTATTTCAGCCCACTACGGTGCCTCGATGGCGAACGTTGTGATTGATGGTGACTCAGTGAAAGTCCGGCATCGCGGCAAGCTGCTGAATCTGCCCGTAACGGACGATTTGAAGCCTTACCTCAGAGAAGTTGCTGCGCTCGAACCTGAGGGATCGCGCCTGGTGAAGTACGTCAACTCGCTCGAATCCCTGGAGGATTAGTCGATACCCTTCTCTTCCAGTTGGTCGAGTGACTGGTACTGACTCACGCGAGAGATGCCGTCGCGGTTGTCCTCTACCAGGACAAAGGAGCCATCCGGCATCACTGCCAGGCCTTCCACCTGCTGATGCAGGCTTTTCTTCAATTTGAATGTGCGGGTCTGTCGGCTTTGTTTGTCGATCAGCACCAGGCGGTTGGCGGCAACGATGTAGTAATGATTGTCAGTCGCATCAATCGCGGTCAGATTGAGCTTCTTGATACCAGGTATCGAGGGTTTGGGTATTTTGATCAGTGTCGAGAGTCGGCCGCTGTTCAGTTCGTAAGCCAGGACAATCAGGTGACCCTTGTCGCCGGGTGTCAGCACGGTTTTGCAGGGCAACAGTAGAATGCCGGCCTCGTAATGCAGGCCTTCGATTTCACAGTAGCGGCCGGCGCCGGTAGACACGCGCCTGGCGTTGACGATGTGTTTCTCAGTCGTTGCCGGACTCAGCACGGCGGGCTCCTCAATGATGTAAAGCATGCCCTTGCTGGTGATGAGAAATACGCGGCTGCCGTCCGCAGCGATACCTTCAAAGTCATCACGAATGGCTGGTTTACCGATCGCTGCAACCTGCGCGACTGTCTCAGTCTCGAGATCGAGGCGGTAGATCTTGCCTTTCTCGTCGTTGTGCGCCAGCAGCATGTGCTCGCTGATCACATCGAGTCCTGAGGCTTCACGCAGGTATTTCGGCAGCGCCCACTGGTGGGGTGGCGGTTCTGCTAACAAAGTGCCAGTGAATGCAGCCAGCAAGAGTGCGGAATGTCGAAATTGACGGGCGAGAGATTTCATACCCATTGAGTATAACGAAGGCTGGATGAATGAATGCTAAACTTTCGCCAAGGACGGAAACCCCTGGGAGGGAGAGATGGAACTGGTTGTTATTGTCATGATGCTGGCACTGGTTGAATTTATGGTCTTCGGCATGCAAGTCGGTATGGCCCGAGGCCGGACCGGAGTCGAGGCGCCTGCTGTTGCCGGCAATGAGGAATTCGAGCGTTATTTCCGGGTGCACTACAACACGATGGAGCAGCTTATTCTGTTCGTTCCAGGCGTGTGGTTCTTTGCCCAGACTGTGCATGTCTATGGTGCGGTTGGCCTGGGTGTTGTCTATCTCATCGGGCGTGCCATTTACGCGATCAGCTACGTCAAAGATCCGGCCACAAGGACCGCAGGTACGCTGCTGTCTATATTCCCCTGCTGGATCCTGGTGCTGGGCGCTCTGGGCGGCGCCGCCTGGAACCTCATCTCTGGATAGAGATAGAGCGGAGAGCCTTCAGCGTTGTTTGGCAGGATGTGATTGAGACCTGTTCAAGGCCAGCGGGTAATGCCGCTGAATAGACGGCCGTGAAGAGCCTTCAGCGTTGTTTGGCAGGATGTGATTGAGACCTGTTCAAGGCCAGCGGGTAGTGCCGCTGAATAGACGGCTGTGAAGAGCCTTCAGCGTTGTTTGGCAGGATGTGATTGGGACCTGTTCAAGGCCAGCGGGTAATGCCGCCTAGTAGATGTCCATAAAACCGCTAGGTTTGCGTCGCGAGCGGTAAAGCAGTCGAGTACTTTATCTCAGTCACGGCAATGTGCGAGTGCACCTCGCCGATGTGGGCGAGCCGGGTCAGTTTGTCGCGCACAAACTGCTCATAATGGCGGATATCCCTGACGACGATTTTCAGCATGTAGTCCCAGGTACCTGCCATGGTGTAGCACTCCGTGACCTCTGGCAGGACGACGACCTCCTTTTCAAATTCCTCGAGATTGCCTCGGCCCTGGGTCGTCAGGTTGACTGTCGCGAAGACGACAACCTCCATGCCGAGCTTTTCGCGGTTCAACAGCGATACTTTGCGGTCGATTAGCCCTGCGGATTCCAGTCGGTTGATGCGACGC
>Ga0255759_10001561_pt1 | contig 20443 bp, 18 predicted proteins | sample 101ome_20_FD_179959 | JGI IMG/M metagenome (GOLD analysis project Ga0255759, IMG submission 179959) | Coastal salt marsh microbial communities from the Groves Creek Marsh, Skidaway Island, Georgia - 101404AT metaG (version 2) | ecosystem: Environmental > Aquatic > Marine > Intertidal zone >...
ATTCTTCGTAAATTAAAGAATCGTAAACTGTTACATTATGTTTATTTTTGAGGTTATCAACTATCCCACCGCCAACATAACCAGCGCCACCAACTATTAAAATATTCACAATTCAATACTATATGCTAACTAAACATTATTCGTATTTATATAAAATTTTTCAAAAGATTTAGCAGTATTTTCAATTGAAAAGTTTTGAACTATAAAATCTTTTTGTCTACTTTGAACTTGATCTAGCTTTTCCTGTTCATTGTCAAAATAACCTTTTACTATATTTGCAATTTCTTGAGTTTTTTCTCTTGCTACCAAACAGTTATCAGTATTTATTACAAATTCATTTAATGGACTAATATTTGAACAAACAACTGCTACATTATTTTCAATAGCTTCCAAAACAACTAATCCAAACCCTTCAGATTCAGTTAAAAAAAGAAATAAATCTATCTGGTCAAAAAAATCATCTATATTCGAATAATGATCAAATATTTCAATATAGTCTTCAAGTTGATATTTCTGGATCATAGTCCTGATATTTTCAAGATATCCCTCATCATCAGAACCCGCTAGTTTAAGTTTAAAATTAACATCCATTTTTTTTAAATAAAAAGCAGTTTCTATAACTTTGTCCCATCCTTTCCAAGGAAGGATTCTTGCTGCCATACCAATGGTGTTATTGTGTTTATTTCTAAGTGAACGGTCTTTGATTTTAACTCCGTAGTGAATCGTGCTAATTAGATTTTGTTTTATACTTCTTTCATCGACAAGCCATCTTTTTATTTTGCTTGAAATTGCAATTACTCCATTTGAGTTGTTTAATATTTTTTTCCAAATGATATTTGCTATTAAATACTTAAAAGTATTTTCACCAGCTCTAGTCCCATATTGGGCATGAACAGAAACTACATGCTTTATTTTTTTATTAAATAGTTTTAAAAATCCAATTATTATATCTGACTTTGGCAAATGAGAGTGAACAATGTCATAATCATTTTCTTTGATTAACTTTTGAATAAACAAGGCACTAAATATTGAAGAAGTGCTGTGTACTTTTACTCCGTCAAGTTTATCAAGAATTGAATCACCATCCTCATATAAGTCAAAAGTGAAAAGCTCAATATTTGTTTTTTTAAATTCCCTAAATAACATAGACAATTGAACTTCAGCTCCATCTTTTTTTAAAGTTGGTACAACATGCAGAACTTTCAAATTATTCATGATTGATATCAGTAATTAATGTAAAAAAAGTTAGAAAAAATAAGACGGATATTGAATGATTTTGAATAAAGTCTCCTGTAAATGATAACGCAACAAAGCTTCCCAAAAATAGGTAATGTGGTTCTTGAAAGTTTTTCTTTAAATCATTTAAAAATATAAAAAATGGCCTAAGGAATATATTCAAAAATATTAGAAGACCTAAGAAGCCATAATTTAAAATTATAAAAAGAAAAGAATTGTGTGGGCCAGTCGGTGTTACATCATCCGAAAACTCAGTTAAATTATCAACTTTATCATTAACTATTCCAAAATTACCATGACCGTATCCGAATAAATTCTCTGTAAAACTGTTGTTTGATATCGAAGATACGCTTGCTTGCTGCCACTCTACCCTATCTTCTATACCTTGATTTTCAATATCAGATGTATATCTTTCTATAAGTCCAAAATTAAAAATTATTAAAAATACACCCGTCAAAATACCTATTGACACATAATTACTACTCAATAGAAGATATAAAATTAGAAAAAATATAAGAATAATAAACGCACCACGACTGTAAGTAAAGAAGCAACCCAATGTGCCAATTACAATCAATAGGTATTGAAATAAACCTTGATGCCTCGATGAAGTAACTAAAGTTAAAGAAGCAATTAATCCTCCAAAAGCATTAGGACCTCCTGCCTGAAAACCGTTCATTCTACCTTTAGTAAAATTCCACTCATTTTGGTTAAAACCAATATTCCAATAGTTGTATGAATCTGTTCCAAGATTTAATTCAAACGTATAAAAAAGAATTGAAAAAATACCCAATGTAACTGATAAATAAAGAAATAAATCATTTATAAGTTTTCTTGGGTTGTAATTTAAAATTGTTACAAAAATTAATAAATAAAACAAATATCTGATGTTATCGCTAAAGAATAAATCTCCGTTAATCAAAAAATTTTGAATTGTTATGTAAGAAATAAAATAGATAAAAGGTAAAGTTTCTTTAAAAAATAATTTATTAATTTTTTGATTATAAATGTTTATCAAAAATAAGAAAAAAAATAAAATAACAGGAATATCATCTAGCTGAATACTTTCTGCAATTTCTATATGAGGTGTAATAGGGATTAAAAAAACTAATAACAACTGAAAATTTGCTAGCTTATCTTTAAATTCAACCATCTTTTAATACCATTCTTAATCAAAAAGGAAAATGCTTCAAGAATTATTTTTTTTGACATTTTGGAATTTCCAAGGAGCCTTTCATTAAAAATAATTGGAATCTCTTTAATATTTAACTTATTTTCGACAGATCTAATTGTCATTTCTATTTGAAAAGAATAACCATCAGATAATGTAGATGAAAAATTTATTTTTTCTAAAGCATTTACAGAATAACACCTAAAACCACTTGTTAAATCTCTGATGTTTGTTCGCAAAATTAATCTAGATGCTTTATTTGCAAAACTTGAAAGTAGTTTTCTTTTTGTATCCCAACCCCTACTACCACCTCCATTTACATATCTGCTCCCAATTACTAAATCGTGATTTTGTGAAATACTTAGTATTTTCTCTAAATCTTTAAATTGATGTGAAAAATCTGCATCCATTTCAATAAAAAATTTGAAATTCTTTTCAATACCCCAACTCAATCCATCTCTATATGCAGACCCCAAACCTAATTTAGAAGATCTTTCAATTAGATATATTTGATCATTATTTAAAGATTTTTTCTTAATTATTTCTGCAGTTCCATCTGGAGAATTATCATCTACAAATAAAATACTTATATCTAATTTTGAAACCTCTTCTATAAATTCTTCAATATTGTCTGCTTCGTTGTATGTTGGAATGATTGTCAAATGAGTGTCTGAATTATAAGACAATATACTACGAACCTTCACCATCTAGATCGACAGCATTTATCGTAGCATCAATCCCAACCGCTTTTCCTTCATTCTCAAGATCAAAGGTCCATCTATGCTTTGGGCATATTAAAAATCTGTCGTCTTCAATTTGGTGAGTAGTAAGATCGCTGCCTTGATGTGGACAAAATTTATCTATTGAGTACATCACGCCTCCGACCTCAACAGTTATTCTTTCTCTCTGATTTTGTAATCTCATTAAATTATCTACAAAATTAGGAACATCTTCTTTTTCCATTGTTAAAAACCCATTTATTGCAACCTGATACACGTCTGGAGTTCTTTTTAATCTGTGTCGAAATGAAAGCATAAAATCTTCCCAATTTAAATATCCATCAAGAAGTCTACCCACATCACCAACTGAACTTGAAATTTCGTAAGTCCCAGAAGTACTTGATTGGTTTTTTTCTTCAATTTTTATATCTTTAGTTCCAAAATTAATGTAGATAGAGGTATCATCAATCTCATCTAATGAAAATTCCATAGTTACATCCATATCCTGTTCTATGTCAAAATTGGATAGTTTTAATTTTAATTCTTCAAATAAATTTTTTTGAACTTCAAGAGGTTCATAATTTAACTTTTGTGCTTCTCTTTCTTCAAAAATATAACTCATTTTTTTGGCATAATCATATACATTTTCTTTATCATAAAGTTTTTCAACATTATCTACTGGATGATCAATGATTATTTTTTGATCAGAATATATAAATGAACTGCCTGGTACGGGCACTTCTACTTTTAATTCTGGCATATGATCATTTAAGAAAGATTTAAATTTGTACGGTGATGAAAAAATATTTACTTCTTGAAAATTGATAGATAATAAATTTGGATCAAGAAAAACAGGTGGACCAGCTGCAGGAATGTATAATTTTGGCTCGAACTTATCAATTAAGTTCTTAACTGAACCAAATTTTCCATTGACTTTAGATTCAGATATTTCTGTGTATTTATTTTTTGGATAATCATAACAAACTGGGTGGAAGACTGCGCCTGAAAATTGACAGGTAATAACATCAAATTTACTATACAAATTTTTAAGTTCATCAACGCGATCATAAACTTTACAATCATTCAAATTAAGAAATGTATAATCTAGATCCATATCATAAATACCTATAGCTGAATCTCTTACTATTTCTTGGTCATCTAAAAAAAGTCTTATCTCTAAATTTCCTATTTTAATCAATTCAGAATCCACAGGCGTTGTAATAGATTTTGGACTTAGCTTAGATAACTCTGAAGCAACATGATCTCTTCTAAATTTTGGAGTGATAAAGTTTATCTTTGATAGTTCTAAAGTTTTTAAATAAGGAATGTCGAAATGATCTTTATGTTCATGGCTTATGTATATATACACTTCTTTAGAAGTTGATAATATTTCATCTCTAATAGTCGCACCAAAATCATGATTAGGAGGATTCTGGTACCACGAAGAATCAAAAGCACCTTCAGTTGACATCCAAGGATCCATCAAAATGAGTTCATTTTGAGTTTCGTACATAAAGCCTGCGTGACCTAAAAATTTAAGCATATATAAATAGTAATAGAAATAAGAAATATCAAATAGTAATCCTTAAAAGAGTTAGAATTTGATAGTGAAAAAAATTGTTGTAACTGGATCCTGTGGATTTATTGGATATAACTTAATCAATTTTTTTGATGAAAATACTCATATTGTCGGAATTGACTCCATGAATGATGCTTATGACAATAGATTTAAAACACATAGGCTACATAACCTAAAAAAATTGAATAATTTTGAATTTCATGAAATTAATTTGTCAGAAACAGAAGTAATAAAAAATAATTTACAAATATTTGAAGGATCAGAAAAAATCTACCATTTAGGTGCTCGTGCGGGTGTGAGACAAAGCTTTTTAGAACCAGAAAATTACTTAATGGACAATACTCTTGCAAGTACAAATGTAAGTTTAACTGTGAAAGAGTTGGGAATACCAGAACTTATAATTGCATCTACTTCATCAATATATGGTGATACTGGTAATAATCTAGCCACCGAAAATACAGATGAGTTGCGAATCCCCCCATCTGTTTATGCTGCTACCAAGTCTTTTGGAGAAATATTATCTAACAATATTTTAGAAGAGACAGAAACAATAATTAAAATTGCTAGATTTTTTACCGTTTATGGGCCTTATGGTAGACCTGATATGTCAATTCTCAGGTTTATACATTGGATCGCATCTGAAGAAGAAGTAATTATATACGGCGATGGAAATCAGAAAAGGTCTTTTACTTTTGTGGAAGATATTGTTAATGGGTTATCAAAATTATCAGAATTTGAAAGAAGTGGTACATTTAATTTTGGATCAAATAAAACTTATTCACTAAATGAAGTTATAAATTTAATTGAAAAAAATTTGAATAAAGAAGCAAATATCATAAATAAAGAAAGAGCATATAAAGATGTCGATATAGTACTTCCAAATCTTAAAAATTCAAAAGAATTATTAGGTTGGGAGCCAAATACAAATATTGAAGATGGAATCAAAAAAACTGTAGATTGGTATAAGGACAATGAATTAACTTTAAAAGAAATGAAATTTAAATATGACTATGAATAAAAATCTAAAAAAGGTAGTAATAACTGGCGGAGCTGGATTTATAGGTTCCAATCTTACAAAAAAATTAATTGATAATGATGCAGAAAAAATTCTAATCATTGACGACTTTTCAACTGGCAAAATGAGTAATATTGAAAGATTTTTGGATGACGATAAAATTTCTTTGATTGACAAAAGAGTTGAGGATTGTGATGATTTAGATATTTTAATATCTGGATATGATTTTTGTTTTCATTTAGCAGCTGGTGTTGGTGTTCAATATATCATGGACAATGTTAGCAAGGCATTGCTTACAAATATTGAGGGTACTCATAAAATTATCGAATCATGTAAAAACAATAATATTCCACTGTTAATAACTTCTACTTCTGAAGTATATGGTGTTTCTAATGATCCTGTTTGGACTGAGGAAACAAAAAGTTTAATTGGCCCTCCAACAAAGTTGCGCTGGTCTTATGCCGCTTCAAAGTTAATTGATGAATTTCTAGCATTGTCTGAATATAATGATGGAAATTTAAATCCAATCATTGTCAGGCTTTTTAATATTATAGGACCTAATCAATTATCTGAATTTGGTATGGTAGTACCTAAATTTATTGAAGCTGCTTTGAAAAATGAAGATATTGTGATTCATGGTGAAGGTTTACAAACAAGATCATTTACTTGGGTTGGCGATGTTGTTAATTACTTTTATTTATTAGCTGAAAAACAACTTTACGGTGAAATTTTTAACATAGGTCAAACTGAGGAAATATCAATAAAAGATCTTGCAAGTATGATAATTAAAGAGACTGGCTCCCATTCCAAAGTTGTTTTTAAAGATCACGAAGAAATTTATGGTAATAAATTTGAGGATCCAATGAGGAGAACACCTTCAATAGACAAAATTGTAAAAGCTACTGGATATATGCCTTCTATGGCAATTTCAGATATGGTAAAAGAAATAATTAAATACAAAAAAATAAATCCTTGAAAATATTAATAACTGTTGGAATTTATCCTCCAGACATTGGAGGGCCAGCAAGTTTTGTTCCAAAAATAGCGAAATTATTAGCAGACAGCAATCACGAAGTAACCGTCATTTGCTTATCTGACAAAAAGCTTCAAGATAAAGAAATATACTCAGTAAATCGTATCATTAGAAAGCAAAATTTGATCCTTAGGTGGACTAAAACAGTTCTTGCAATAATAAAAAGTGGTTTAAAGGCGGATGTTATTTTTGTTAATGGGCTCCCCATGGAAGCATATGTTGCAAATATATTTCTTAGAAAAAAAGTAGTAAGAAAAATTGTTGGCGATTGGGCATGGGAAAGAGGAAGAAACAGAGGTTTAATTGAAGATTCTTTCGATGAATTTCAACTAAATTCGCACAATTTGCATCTAGAAATAGCAAAATTTTCTAGAGGATGGACAGCAACTAAAGCAGATTTAGTAATTACACCTTCCCTACACCTAAAAAATGTGGTTAAGGGCTGGGGGGTTAATGAAGGAAATATAAAGGTAATATATAACGGGACTCAAATATCCACGAAGGTTGATAGCAAAAACCGTTTAAAGGATGAAATTAATTTTATTACAGTAGGGAGACTTGCGCCATGGAAAAATATTGACGTCATGATTAAATCAATGAGTATTTTAAAAGACACACATCAAAACATTAAGTTATATATTGTTGGAAGTGGACCACAAGAAAAAAAGTTAAAAGAATTAACCTACAAACTAAATTTGACTGAAGAAGTTATATTTACGGGTCAAAAGACACTGTCAGAGCTTAAAATATATTATAAAAATTCAGACATTTACATTCAAGGTTCAGGTTATGAGGGACTACCTCATGTATTGTTAGAAGCACTAAATTATCAGCTAAGTATTATTTCTACCCCTATAGGTGGTTCCAATGAAATTCTTAAAAATGGGGAAAATGGATGGATATTAGAATTAGTTGATGGCATCAAGCCAGACTCACGCGAGCTTGTGAAGATAATTAAAGAAGTTTTAAATGATGATAAATCTAGAATTGAAAAAATTGAACAAGGGTCAAAAATATTAAAATCAAAGTTTGATGAAGAAAAAAATCTCAATGAATATCTTAAGGTTTTAAAAAATGAATAATTTACTATTTTTTGGTACTACTAATTATGGAATTAATTTGTCAGAATCTGATAAATTAAAATTTAAAGAACTATCAACAAAATTTAATATATTTGTAATTACTTATGGTGAAAAAAAAGTATATATAAAACATGACGATGTTGCAATACAATATTTCAAAAAACCAAAAATATTGTTATTACAATATATTTATTTTTATTTGTTAAATTATAATTTTGTTAAAAATTTTTGTAATGATAACAAAGTTGCCATTATTTCTTGTAAAGACCCTATTGCTGCATTCATTCCAGTCTTAATTAAAAAATTTAGTAAGTACGAAATAAAATTAATAATTGAGCAACATGGTGATTATTTAAATTTACTATTGAATCAAAGAAAATTTAGATCTAACTTACTAATTAAAATATTATCAAAAATAATTTCAAATTTTACTTACAAAAATTGTGATCTAATTCGTGGTGTTGAACACACCTATACAAACAGTGTTGCAAAAAAGTACAATAAAAAATTTATAACATTTCCTGCATGGGTAGATTATTCAATATTTACTAAAAGAGATTCTGAAAGAAAAAATTTATTATTTGTAGGAAACATTATTCCTAGGAAAGGAGTTTTATTCCTCATAAGGCAATTTCATGAGTTTAGTAAAAATAGCAATTATAAAGAAAAGTTACTCATTGTCGGTGATGAGCAGAATCCCTCATACGCAATGGAATGTAAAAAATATATTTTAGAAAATGATATTAAAAATGTTGAGTTTCTAGGAAGAAAAGATTCTTTTGAATTAGCAAAATTGTATTCATCATCAAAACTACTATTGATGGCTAGTAGTTTTGAGGGCTTGCCAAGAGTTTTAATAGAAAGTGGACTTTGTGGAATGCCAAGCCTTGCAACAGATATACAAGGAATTAATGAGCCCTTTGGAAGTGATGGAGGAACATTGCTATATGAACTCAATAATCACAATGAGTTCAAGAACAAATTAAAAATGTTTTTCCAAGAAGATAATATTCAGAAAGACTTAGGTAAAAAAGCTCTCGACTTATCTGTTAAGTTAGCTGGAAAAAATAGCTTTGTAGAGAATTGGGAGGAGGCTGTGAATATTTTATATGAATAGGAAATTATTATATTTTAATCTAGCGATTGATTCTAAAGATACATCTCTAGGTTTTGCAATAAAGTGGATTGAAACCATTTCTAATAACTATGATCAGGTAGATGTGGTAACACTAAGATTGTCAACAAATCCTAACTTTTCAAATAATGTAAATGTTTATGGCCCTAAAAAGCAAGATAAGAAGATATATAAATATTATTATTTCTTTAAACAAGTAAAGTTTTTAACTTCAAATAATGAATATGAAAGATGCTTTTCTCATATGTCTCCTATTTCAGTATTAATTGCTTCATATTACTTAATTAAAAAAAGAATTAAAACAACTCTATGGTTCACACATCCTGGTCCTAAATTTGGATTAAAAAAGATTATTTTATTTATGAGCTTATTGATTTCAGAACAAGTTGTCACTGCATCAAAAACATCATTTCCATTCAAATCGAAAAAAGTTCATGTAATTGGACATGCAATAGATCTAAATATATTTTCTCAAAACAAAAAAAATCTCTCTATCAATAAGTTTTTAATACTGTCGAGGATCTCAAAATCAAAAAATATTCATACAACAATAGATTCCTTTTTAAATTCCCAGTATAAAAACTATCCTTTAGATATAATCGGAGGTCCGTTAAATAGCGATGACAATGAATATTTAAAAATATTGAAAAATAAATACAACCAGCCAAATATAAATTTTGTCGGAAAAATAGACTATGAAAGTCTTCCAAATAGGTTGAAAGATTATGATGTTCATATAAATAATGCGCCGAGTGGTTTTTTTGATAAATCTGTACTTGAAACACTCTCATCTGGAATAATTAACCTTTATAAAAATGATGATTTCAACAAATTATTTAACAACAAAAATAATTTCCACTTTAAAAGTTCTGAAAATTTGATTGAAAAACTAAATAATTTAAATCAATTGAAAAATGATTTTGGAGATTTTCTTGAAGTTTTAAACAATGAACTTCAAGAAAATTCTTTACTTACATTAAATAAAAGAATATCAAAGTATCTATAACTGTTTAGACACCCAGTCAATCGTTATCTTTAGACCATCTTCTAAGCTAGTTTGAGGCTGAAAATCAAGTAAATTTTTTGCCTTAGTCAAGTCTGGTTTTCTCTGTTTTGGATCATCTAATGGAAGATCTTTTAATATAATTTTAGAATTTGAATTTGTTAATTTAATAATAGTCTCTGCTAAATTCAAAATTGTTATCTCATTTTCATTGCCAATATTGAAAACATCTGAAGAGCCATAGTGAATAACTTTTAATATACCATCTACAGTGTCATCAATATATGAAAATGATCTTGTTTGGTTCCCCTTACCATAAACTGTGATATTTTCGCCAGTTAGTGCCTGGCATATAAAATTTGTTACTACTCTCCCATCATCTAATTTCATATTAGGTCCATATGTATTGAAAATTCTCGCTATATTTGTATGAAGGCCATGAGTTACTTTATATGAATGTGTTGCAGATTCTGCAAATCTTTTTGATTCATCATACATACTCCTAGGTCCTAATGTATTAACATTTCCCCAGTATTGTTCATTTTGTGGACTCACTTCCGGGTCTCCATAAATTTCTGAAGTAGAAGCAAGAAAAAACTTAGCTTTATGATATTTACTAATTCCAAGGGCATTAATAGTACCTATACTTCCGGATTTTAAAGTATTGATTGGATACTTAGCATAGGCTTTTGGACTTGCACAGCTTGCTAAATGAACTACATAATCAATATTTTGCTCTAAATAAATTGGTTGTTGAATATCGTGATTTATAAACTCAAAATTACTCTCATTTTTAAATTTACGAATATTAACTAAATCACCAGTAATTAAATTATCGATTACGATTATGTTGTTTGAATCTTTTAAAAGATTGTTAATTAAATTTGAGCCAATAAATCCTGCTCCTCCAGTAATTAAATAATTCGCCATTATTCCCAAAATTTCAAATAATCGTAATTTTCTAGCTTATTTATTTCTTTTGTAATTTTTGTTTGATTTTCGTCACTTAAGGGGTACATTTCGACTATTAATGAATTCTCTGCAAAACTCTGCCTAATATCAAAAGAATCGTCTTCAGTATTGCTGAAATCATAAATATAAACATTCTTTTTAAGCAATTTTAAATTTTCATAAATTGAAATTGTTGGTGAGTATCTTGTATCATCAGTATCTTCTTTAAACGCTAGGCCTATAAGACAAATTGAATCAAGGTTTTTTTCTTGGATTTGTTTGATTAAGTAATTAGAAAACCAATTTTGATGCTGTTTATTAGATTCATTAATATTTGAAATTAAGGGAGTAGTTAAATTGTTAGCTTTTATTATAGAATTAATTTCTGTTACATCTTTAGGAAAACATGAACCGCCCCATCCGGGTGATGGTCTGAAATAATTATTTCCAATTCTTGAATCAAGACCAATTCCTAGAAGAGTTTGGCTTAAGTTTCCTCCTAATTTTTTAATAATTTGAGATGCCTCATTTACAAATGAAAGCCTTAATGGCAAGTAAGCATTGGATAAGTACTTAATCAACTGAGAACTTATTGGATCAGTTAGTATAAGTTCCGTATCTAAATTTTTATATAGCTCTGCAACTCTCTCTGCATTACGCTTATTTACTGCACCAATTACGACTCTATCAGGATTAAAAAAGTCATTAAAAGCTTGTCCTTCTCTTAAAAATTCTGGATTAAAAACAATATCTTCATTGTTCAAGCTAGAATTATCTAAAATTTCTTGAATTGCTTCTGGGTGGATTGTAGATTTTATACAAATTATTGATTGATCATTTGTTAAATCAGACAAAGATTTAAAAACATTATTCAAAAATGATAAGTCTATTTCATTTTCAACAGTTGTGGGAGTTTGCACACATACCATTATTATTTCAGCAGTATCCCAATCAACATCATCATATTCACTGTGAAAAGATACAGATTGATTAATTTTTTCATCATTAAGATATTCTTCCAGCAAAGGTTCAAAAAAGGGGGCTTTTTTCTTTTTAAGGTCATCTATTTTTGATACGTCTAAATCTAAGAATTGAACATTGTTATCAGTTTTTGCAAATGCAAGACCAGATACAAGACCAACATAACCAACGCCAATTATCACTATATTCATTAATATGATGTTAACCATATTAATGTTTTTATAATAAAGAATAATGATTTATTATGTTTCACATTGGGATTGGGTTTTACACAGATCTAGATCAGATATAGTCAAAAATTTATCCAACAAATTTGAAATATGTGCAATTGTTCCTGAGGGAAAATTCAATTTAGAACTTAAAAATTCATATAAAGAAACAATAAACTGGAACTATGATAGGAAAAAAATTATTGATATTTATGGAATTTACAGACTAAGAAAAATTTTAAAAACAATTAACCAAGACGACACACTCCATATTTTTACTTTAAAATCTTTAGTCCTATATATTTTGAGTTCTATGATTTTGAATAAAAACTATAGAGTAATGGTATCAATTACAGGACTTGGTTATTTATTTGCTGATACCAAAATTGCGAAAATTTTGAGAATCTTCATAAAACCAATACTTAGATTAAGAATTAATAAAGTTGTTGATACATTAATATTTCAAAATACTGACAACCAAAATATATTTACTGAATTTTCAAATTTCAAAAATAATGTTGAACTAATCGTCGGTAGTGGAATAGAAACAAATAAATTGCATTTGAAAAAAACATTCAATAAAAAACTAAAAGTGATTTATGTTGGGAGACTGTTAAAAGAAAAAGGAATATTCGAATACTCAAAAATTGCAAATAACATAAAACTTAAAAATAATTTTGAATTTTATGTAGCAGGAGAATTAGATCCAGGCAATAAAAGCACCATTAGCAAAGAAGATTTTAATAATTTAAAATCAACACTTCAATATTTAGGCAATATAGATACTTTTAATGATTTGCATAATTACGATATTTTAGTTTCCCCATCTCACCATGAAGGCTTTTCTAGGGTAGTTTTAGAAGGAGCATACATAGGTCTATATTGCATTGGAAATAACATTCCTGGTCAAAAAGAAATTATAAATAATACTGAATGTGGGGAGTTAATTGATAACAATGATATTGAATTATATATAAATTCATTTGAAGATATCGATAAAAAAATCGAAATGTTAGATTTTGAATTTACAAGAAATCAGATAGAAAATAATTATTCAGTTAACGCAATATCAGAAAAATTTGAGGAAATTTATAGATAGACATGCTTTTTGAATTTCAACTCACAGTTCTTCAATCTTCAATAGTTTCTTTTTTTATTTCTTTAACATTATGTTTCACGTTTATCAAAGTTAACACCAATTTCATACAAAAAGAAAATAAACAAAAGAGACTTAGTTCCCTTAATATAATTCCATTAGGTGGGGTGGCTATGGCAACAAGCTTTTTCATAGCTGTAAGGCTATTAGGAGAAGCGGGAGAGAAATTTACCTACATATCATTATTTGCACTTGCTATTGCATTCTTAGGAGTATTAGATGATTTCCTTAACCTTAATTGGAAAATTAAAATTGTTTTTCAATTAATTTTTGTATCTGTTCCTATATATTATTTGAAATTATTTATTAATTTTGAAAATATTATTGATATAAATTTAAATAATAATCTTAATTTTATATTTACAACTATCTGGATAATTTTATTAATGAACTCTATAAATTTTACAGATAATATGGATGGCTTTGCGGGATTAAATACATCATTTATTTGTATCGCCTTGAGCTATTTTTCATTCGTATACAATCAAAATTATCTTGCTGATATAAGCTTTATTTTATTGTTCGCAATTTTTGGATTTTTAACTCTTAATTTTCCTCCAGCAAAAATTTACATGGGTGACTCTGGAAGCTTATTTATAGGCTTTGTATTAGGGTTTATTAGCATTTTATTTGATTGGAATCCTGGTGATTCACAATTTTTATATAGTTCATTTGCCCCTGTGTTTTTATTTTTTACTATTCCACTTCTTGATTTTATTACTGTATTTGTATATAGAATAAAAAATAACATATCTCCTACAACAGGTGGTACTGATCACATTTCACATAGGCTTTTGAGTATTGGAAAGAGTAACAGATTTATTTTAGGAATTTTTGTAATTATAAATATTATTATATTTACATTGCTTTCAATTTATATCTTATATCCGAATATTTCTATACTTATATTTCTTATTTATCTTGTGTTTGTGATTTATCTATACTTTAAATTTTCAAAAATGAATATTTTAAAGTAGCTCAATTAGTTCTTCAATTCTTTCTTTTGTACCAGCATCAATCCACCAAGAATTGTAAGTAATATAATCTAATTGGTTATTAAGTATTAATTCATTGTTTAAATCTGTAATTTCTAATTCACCTCTGTCGGAATATGATAGATTTTTTATAATTTTAAAGCATTCATAGTTGTACAAATATATACCAAGAACTGCAAGGTTAGATTCAGGAATTTTAGGCTTTTCAACTATTTTAGAAATATTACCTGCACTTATAGTAGCAACACCAAACTCAGATGGATTATCAACATTTTTTAAAAAAACTGTAGATTTATCATTATTGATTTCTTGAATTGAGCTTATAGGATTTTCGCCAAAAAAATTATCTCCTAAAACAAATAAAATCCTCTCACCAACTTCAATCAAATTTTCGACTTGAAGCAAAGCATGTGCAATACCCAGTGGTTCTTCTTGTATAGTAAAACTTATATTTTTTTCAGGATGGTTTTTATCAATATCTTCTTTGATTAAATTATCAAATTCAGGATTTGTAATAATTATAAATCGCTTAACTCCCCATTTAGATATCTGTCTAATTTGTGATGAAATCATTGACATATCATTTAGCATTATAAGAACTTTTGTAGATTCGTTTTTTTCATAGTCTTTCAATCTAGTTCCTAGACCGCCAGCAGCTATTACAGCACAAATTTCTTGCATTTTTATATATTAAGTGTCTAATTTGATTATAGTTGTGATTTGATTATGAAATTTAACAAAAACTACATCCTTTTGTCCATAATTTTATTAATTGGATTAGCTGCTTATTTTTTAATTCCGTCTTTTGAAAGAGAAGAATTTAATAGCGAAATAGTTGAAGATATATCCTCTGGAAATATAACGACAACTACATCTCAAGAAACAGAAGAAAATGAAAATTCACAACCAGAGAAACAAGAAGAAGAGTTTGAAGAAGAAACTTTTGAGAGCTCAATTTATGATGAAATATTGGTTAATAATTCAACAAAAAGAGTTGATAATATTTTTACTTCATATCTTGTTATAGGTAGTGATGAAAGGAGTCCTGATTCATCACTAAGTAGAGGTAACGCTTCTGGAAGCAGAGCTGATGTTATATTGTTAGTAATTATCGATGAGAACTCAGAAGTTTCACTAATTTCAATACCTAGAGATTTGCTAATTAAAGACCCTTGTACAAACAATATCCAAAGAATAAATAGTTCTTTTGTAAAAAATGGATGTGGTTCCGCAGCAGAAAATTTATCAGCAGTACTACTAAATATCACCGGTTTGAAAATTAATCATTTTGTAAAGTTTAGCTTTGAAGGTTTTGAAGAAATAATCGATTCTATTGGTGGTGTCGAAATCTGTGTAAACGAGACTCAAAGAGAGGGATACTCATTTGAATTACAAAAAGGATGCAATAGCTTAAACGGGGAAATAGCACTCAACTGGATAGTTTCTAGAAATACAGAAGTTTTAGTTGGCGAAAAATTATTGGATGAAAATGGTGAAGATATGTCTAGTTGGAAACCAATGCCTGGGGTAAGTGATCTAACAAGAATAGAAAAACAACAACAACTAGTAGTATCTATGATGAAAAAAATTAATAATTTTGAATCTTTTAATAGCTTTTTAAACTTTGTAAATGCATTAGAGAATGCCTTCACAATAGATCAAAATATATCGATTATTGAAGCATCAAATCTATTGTGGGAATTTAGAGAATTAGATTTTGAGAAAGTAAAAAAAATAACTGTTCCAACTTTCAATTATGTAACAGACAGTGGAGCTCAAGTATTAGTATTAGATCAAAATTTTTATGATTTTCTTAAATCTAATGAATTAGTTGAATGAAACAGAATTGAAAAAGAGATTATAAACATAACAAACATATCTGGTGAGTAAACCATATCATTAGTTATATTCAATAGTAGAAAAATTATTACTGACATAAAAATAAATATATTTTCATAATTAACTAATAAAAACTGTTTAAAAATTGAAAAAATAATTAGGAAATAAAATAAAACAGAAATTATTAGACCAAACTCAACAGAAAATGTGAGAAATCCATTATGGGCTGTTGTGAGCTGACTTAGAAAAGAGGGGTCAACAATTGGTGGAGATGTATTAGTAAGTAGACCTCTGCTTTGTGCCATGACGCCACTTCTTAAACTTTTATCACCGATTACGTTTTGTTGTAAATAAACCCCTTCAGAATCTGCCCAATAAAAAAAGAAGCGACCATCATCTATCTCAAGTTTCCAAGATTGAATTTGATTATTGAAAATTGAAGTTTTTGACACTAAGGTCTGCCTATCCCAAGGTATTTCTGGAAGAGAAACTTTAAAAATCATCTCAAAATCTTCATTGTAATTTGTGTTATCTTCTAATGCGATCCAATATTTATTTGGTCTAAAAAGTTCTATTCCATAGTTGCTGTAGGTAATGTTCGCTTCATACAAAGACGTTGTGTTTGGATTAAAAACAAAATATTCCTTGTTTAAATTATCTTTATTAAAAATAATATTTTTTTGTGAAGAATCTGTGATGATTGTTAATTCATTTAACTTCATTTTCATAAATGTATTGCCAAAAGATTGACCATCAGAATGTCCTCCAATTTCTAAAAATGAAGTATTATCATTCAAATTAATAATTTCTCCATTTGTTCTTGGATAGCCAATCATATCCCAAACAATGCCATCTTCAGATGTATAAAATTTCAGAACACTCCTAGGAAGAAATCCATCTTCCTTGTCAAATTCAAATTTGATATAACCATCTACATTTCTAAAATTACACTCAAAACAAAATCTCTTGTAATTTTGAAGAGGAACATATGTATTTGCAATACTAAGTCTCTCGACAACAACTGCTAATTCTCCTACAGCTAATTCTCTTTTTCCACACTTTATAGTCCCTGACTCTTCACAAGGAATAAATAATAAAGAAGGTGGTATATTTGTAGACAGATTGTCTACCAAGTTTTTTGTAATTGAATTATTGATACATTCGAATTCCATCCTAGTAATATTGTTTCCCATATTATCTAGACAGCTTGATTTAATAATTTGATCTTGTATGGTTTCTGATTCAATTTGGTAAATCGCAGATAAGAAGTTTTTTAATAATTCCTCTTTAACTCTTACATGTTGACAGGTTTTTCTATCATCAGAACATTCAGAAACTAATCTACTTTGAACTAATATTTCATAGCCACCCCCCGATGTTCCAATAAAGAAATCAATTTCTGAATCTTTATATTCTATAGGGGTTATACCAAGCTCAACTTTGTTAAGGTTTATGTTTAAATTCTCTTCAAGAATATCGGGATTAATTGAAAGAAAATAGTCATTGTAAATTGATTCAACATAACTACCAGGTCCTACTCCTTGGAAAATAGAAATATTGTCAATTGCTATCTGAGTTAAAAAACTCCTATCGCTTTCTTTAAGTAAAATTTTTGTATCTGAAAATAATAAAAAACTACCTATTGATAGAAATGCAATGACAATAGAGAAAATAACAATTCTTACACTTCTTAGCTTAAAAATTATATAAAAGATAAAAACAATAAGTAAAGAAAGATAAGCACCTCTCGAGTAAGTTACAAATACAAGAAATAAATTTAAAAATGCATTAACTAAATGAAATTTATTATTAGTAACTTGGTAGAAATATAAATTAATAAGAGAGATAACAGAAAGTAACCCTCCTGCTACATTTGGACCTGAACCTTGAAAGCCTGATAATCTCCCTCTATCAAAAAATGAAGGATTCTCATAAAAATAACTTATCCAACCTATAGTATTTTCGGCATATGAAAGTTGAAAAGTAAAGACAACAAAATTTAAAAATGTAATTAAAAAAAATGGAAATATGAAATACTGTAGAGTTTTTGAATCAAAGTTTTTAATGTATAAAGTAAAAAATAAACCTAAAACAAAATAAAAAATTACTCTAAGAATATAAAAGTTAATACCATAGATAAATAAAGTAAGTATCAATAATATTAAAGTGGATACCCACAATTGATTCAAATGTTTAGTAATTTTAATTTTTTGAAATCTTACAATTTCAAAAAAAACAACTAAAAAAACTAATAAAATTAAAAAATCTGAAAACTCAATAAAATTTAATCTAAAAAAGGATGGTGGCGATACTAAAGAAACAGAAGTCAATAATCCTAATAAAAATAGTTTATTTTTTTCTTTCAAGTGGGCCTGGCAGGACTCGAACCTACGACCGACGGATTATGAGTCCGTTGCTCTAACCAACTGAGCTACAGGCCCTAATTATTTAAGATATTATTGATTGAACTTTTAGTGCAATACTCATATCACCAGCAACTTTTAATTTACCAGTCATAAAAGCGGCTTGTGGACTTGAAGAGCCATCCATAATTGACTGCATTGTTTCAGCATCAGTTGAAATTGTGCATGTAGCTTCATTATCCTCTGACGAAATTTCGCCACTATTTCCATCTATCATTACTACATTATCGTCAACAACAAATTTAACTGATCCTCCCAAAACACTTAAGTCTTTACCCTCAGCCTTTTCTTTTACTATTGCTAGATAATCCATTATTCCTCCATTCAATTTAATTATAGTGATTATAAATTTGTATAGCTCCGAGGGTGGGACTTGAACCCACAACCAACGGATTAACAGTCCGCTGCTCTGCCAATTGAGCTACCTCGGATAGCAAATTAATAATACTAGGAATTAAATGGTATTCTGATAAATTTCTTTTTTCTTTTTGATGTCTTCTACTTCTTGAAGAAGTTGGAAATTCTTATCCTCTGATTCTTCAAATTCTTGGATCAGTTCATCGATTTTTAGGTTCGCAAAATGTAAATACAATCTTGAAACTGCTTCTAAGTGCTGCTCTTTTGTATAAGAGATATTAAGGTAAGCTTCTTTTTTGGAATTATTATTCTTAATATCATCAACTAATTTTTTAAATTCAGAATTTAACCCTATCAACTGGTCAATTTCTTCATTTGGATTAAATTTATTTGAAATCATTTCTGCAATAATTAAATCTTTAAAAATAGAGATAGAACTAATAGATTGTTCTGTCACATCTTCTTTTTCGTCTGAAGTTTGAAATTTTAACTCCTTTTTAAGTATGTCTTTTGGAGTGCTTAATTTTGAAGATAGTAAATCTAAGGAGACATCAACTTCAAGAGGACTTAGGTTAGATGTTATGTTCATAAAATAATTAAAAATACTTTTCTTATCTGATGTACTCTCAATAAATTTATCAATCAAAAATTCAATTATTTCAAGATTATCTTTAAGAACACTGTTAAAAATATCTTCATCTTCTTCATATAGTTCTGAAATATCTTTATATTTTTCAGGTAAATTGAGACAATGTATTTCAAGTTGGTTAGAAACTTGATTTTTAATTTCTAGAACTCTCTCAGTTGCCTTTAGTCCTGCTTCGTCATTATCAAAACAAAGTAAGATTTTATTCGTATAGCGTGAAACAGCTTCTAGCTGTTGAATCGTAAGAGCAGTACCTGATGGTGAGGAACTATTTGAGTAACCTAATTGGTTTAAAGATAAAACATCAAAGTAACCTTCAACCAAAAATGCGTACCCTTTCTTCTTAACAGAAGATATGAATTCTTTTGTGAAATACAAATTCCTATTTTTTTTGTATAGAACTGAATCTGAAGAATTTAAATATTTAGGACCAAAATCTTCAAGTGCTCGTCCACCATAAGCAATAGTTTCAGATCTAAAGTTAAGAATTGGAAACATTATTCTATTTTTAAATAAAAAATTATCATTGCTAGAAATAAACCCTAATTTTTTTAAATCAAAGTCAGAGATTTTATTTTTGTCACAAAACTTTTGAAAATCTTCAACATTTGAATCAATAAATGATATGTCATATCTTTTTAAATCTTGTTCATTAAACTTTCTAGAAGTAAGATACTCTTTAGCTTTTTTAGATTTCTGTGAATCCATCATCTCTTTGAAGTATTCATCTATCATGTTAATTTTTTGTTGAAAATTTTTAAAATCGTTTGTCTGACTAGTTTCAGTATACGAAAGTTTGAATCCATACTTTTCAGCAACTAATTCAACTGCATCTTGAAACTCCAAATTATTAATTTCTTGTACATATTTATATATGTCACCACCCATTTTGCATCCAAAACAATGAAATAAA
>Ga0255759_10001565_pt1 | contig 20431 bp, 18 predicted proteins | sample 101ome_20_FD_179959 | JGI IMG/M metagenome (GOLD analysis project Ga0255759, IMG submission 179959) | Coastal salt marsh microbial communities from the Groves Creek Marsh, Skidaway Island, Georgia - 101404AT metaG (version 2) | ecosystem: Environmental > Aquatic > Marine > Intertidal zone >...
GTGAGCCCGCCATATTTGGACTTCCACTTGATGGGCGATGTCCCATCGCCTAGGTGGCCTGGCTGATTTCCAGTTCGCGGCACAGATCAACGGCGCGTTCTCCACGCTCGTGGCGGGCCAAGACAGAGACAATCTTTGTCTCAGAGAATCGGGATTTCTTCATGATTCGAAAGTAAGGAGTTTTTCCTACTTCCGAGTTCACCGACTTCAGGGAAGCTTACAGAAGTGGGTATTCGCATCAATGGCGATGCACCTCTTCCAGGAGACATATATCAAGATCATGTGACCTGCCTATCGGGTTGTCCTTCCGGTGGAGATGAATACAGTGATTGGCAAAGTCCATCGCCAAGAGCCGATTCAACTGAAGGACCAGGATCGTTTTGCCTCGAATCGGCTGTTGCTGCGCTCAACAACCAGCAGCAGTACAAACCTGACCCTATTCGAGAGCTGCGTACGCTTCAATACCAGTTTGCCAGCAGCATCACCTCATCCTTCCCCACCGAAAAAGACTATGTTGATGATGAAGATGATGAATGCGCGCTCAGGATTATCCGTGAAGCAGTACAAGAGCGTTTTCGAAGCTACTTGGTAGACAAATACCACAACAAACTGGCATCAGGAGGTAACTGAGTAAACGCCATGATGAGTGTTACATATAGCGCAGCATGGTGCATCAATCGGAAATCGTTTGCCTCCTTCTATAGTAAACCATTCATCATCGCTGCGAGCAACGCTATTGACGATTACACTACCGAATGGGACTTCTCCACTCAGGCATATGAAACGATCAGGGAGTGGCAGCCTGGCCCAAGCACCGACGCGTACAAAGAACAGATTGCCCTGAGTCTGATTGACAGCATTGTCTACCACACTTTCTCTGAGCTGAACGCCGAGTATTTCATCCACAGCGACTATAAACGCATCATGCGGCACGTGGGAATAGAGCCCAAGATCGGGTTCAGCGGAGAGCTTCTCCTCAGCAGCCCGTGATCGACAGATTCTCGGTGGGAATTCACCGGATTCCGCCAGACTGATCTGGGTCACACCCAGCAAGCGATCCTAGATGTGCCTCCAGGTCTTCCGGCGTACGATAGCTGATATAGTAGAGGTTTCTACTTGATAGTCCTTGGCGATGGATGCCTGGGTTTCTCCTGCAGCAGCTCGCTTACGGATGTCTAGTACCCCCACCGTCTTCAACTTAGAAGCACCTGATGATTCACCCTTGGGTGTTCGTCCCGCCTCGTCACGGTCACGCATGTTGTCGACCTGAGTGCCAGTTGAGAGGTGATTCGGATTGACACAGCCTCGTGTTGTGCATTCGTTGGAATGGCGAACTACCATTCCTTCTGGAATTGGACCAACGGTGATTTCGTACGACACTCTGTGGGCGGTGGTCAATGTTCCATTGATTCGAAACAACCCATAGCCATCTTGTGTCGTGCAAGCAATCCACGGGTGGCAACCTTCAATTTCAGTTGAATCTACTTTTGAAAAGAATCGTGCCTCGTCTTTTGATTTGATCTCCATGGTTGGAGTCCTAATTGTTTAAGTGGGTGTTTGTCTCCCACTATTATGTGATTAGGATTCCAGCACTTGCGCTCTGGTGCGCACGCCATCAAAGTACATGATTGAAGCTGATTGAATAGCTTACTCACTTTCGACGTGAACCTGCTTCCTCAGCCGACCTCTGTTCATCCACCGTAAATATTAATTTTCGAATTCGATTGTCGGCCTCGACATATTGATATCGCTTGTCTCGTCGCCTACTCGAATCAGAGCCCAAAGCGTTTATCGGAATGATCCATAAAGGCATGATGCACCGCAACAGCTCTGCAAGGACCCGCATCACTTCCGCATTCTTCTACCCAAGCTCCCCAATACGTCTGATTTTGTCATCGTTAAGACAGAGGATTGTACTGCTACTGACCGAATGCGGCCTCGCTCTCTTCCCGGTTGAGGAAATTCTCATCAGCACGCTCACCGCATAAATGGCGAGTCGAGACGGAAAAGATCCCCGTATGTTAATATCGATACTTCTTGTTAACCCACTGATTGGAAATTACCTCGAAAACCACATTGCCCGACTTATCGAACGCTTTCACTACAAGGGGAAACAGCATGGGGTGCCGGGGACAAATTACAACATACTTAACCGATAAATGCGTACATGTTCGTATTTCTTTTGTGGTCTGTAAACAATCATTTTCAAATTCTTCGTGTATCGGTAACACTTAATCCTAGTACCATCAGCAAATGAAAAACGCCTCCGATCATTCGACAAAGTCGGGCATCGCCATAATGATGTTTGCATTGTTTACACTCTTGTTGCCAAGCACATCAAGTGCTCAGATTGAATTAGATAGTAATGGGAGGGTTGGGATTGGTGGGGCCACCCCATCGTCAACAAAACAACTGCTGATTGAATCGAGCTTAGACTACGGTTTATTAGTTGATCGAGACGGAGGGTCTGCAACATACAACTATGGGCTATACGCCAGATCCCAAAACGGTGGGACTAACAAATATGGTGTTGCAGGAGTTGCTGCGGATACTGGCACGAAGAACATTGGCCTCTACGGTCATGCCTCTGGAGCTACAACTAACTGGGGAGTTTATGGATATGCTGCCACTGCCAGCGGATATGCAGGTTATTTTCAGGGGAATGTGTACGTGACGGGCTCAGTTACACAGTCTTCTGACTCAAGGCTGAAAAGGGACATTCAACCTATAGGCGCAGCTATTAAGAACGCAGTGTTGAGCTTGAGTCCACGGATGTATCGCTTTGCATCGACATCGGAACTTGAATCCGCCGGCATCCCAGATGTAGAACTATCCATGGGTGTTCATTACGGCGTGTTAGCCCAAGATCTGCTTCCAACAGAATTGTCAGATCTAGTTTCGACCGTCGATTTATTTGGCTCCAACCTTGATTCTGATAAGCCCTTTTCTGCCTATACCGTCAATTATTCAGAATTGATCCCTGTGTTAATATCAATAGTCCAAGATCAACAGGAGTCGATTGACATTCTGACTACGGCATTAATTGATGCTGGTATTGATGTACCTACAGGCAACTAAGTACTTGAGAAAACAGGAAACATCTCGTTGAGTTATTCCTGATATGAAGGCACATTATTTTAAGACATAACATCACTGACAACATGGCCATTTCAGGAAACAAACGCGTTGTATCGGCACTGGCTCTTATTGTTGGATTCTACGCCATAATAGTCGACCCTATATACGCACAAAATGCAAGCGTACATGTCAACTCGAATGGGGACTTGGTTTTTACGTCGATTATCGATTTTGCCGAAATTATTCCTCCCGAGATGGAAGACGACGAGCCTTTTGACTTCACTCCGTCAGGTGATTTCAGTTGGTTGTATTACGATGTGAGAAACACAAATTATATAAACAATTATGACCAACACTCGGCGGGCTTAGTGTCAGACTTTAATAACAATCCGTACAGCATTACGGGTGATGTTAAGAACCTTCGATATCTTTATTACCTCGGTGAATATCATTTCGGTGACACGAGCGTTTATGTAGGGTCGTGCCCTTCAAGCCCATGTGATCAACCAGATTTCACTACAGATGGGAGCAATACTTACTACGCGGGGCGGTATGCAACTGTTATTGGACCGTCGGGCGCTACAGATGAGGAGGGAGAATTGACAATGACTATCGTTTTAGGATTCGATGCCCCGGCGTCCCCGGCGTCCATGCAACCTTTGGATTTTGATGTCGAGCATGAAACCTTGGGCACGCTACCCAGTGGGCACGCCCTCCACTCACTTGAGTTTGGATATCAAGATGGGAGCTGGCTGTCAGGCTCTCCGAGCTGTGGAGATGAATGGTATGATTGCGGATTTATCACGGGGTCCTATGAGTTTGTAACATACATTGATTCTCATCCCGGGGCTGGCCCCGATGTGATATCCGCTTTTCAGGAAACTCTTGCTGTAGTTCGCTTTACCGTAGTTGATTCCGGTGATGGGGAAATTCCCGGATCGTCAATATCTGACAAAAGAACGGTGGTAGCTGAATCAGACATGGAGACGCCAGCGTCCGGCTTTACGTTATCAAGTGGCTCAGATGTTAATTTCGTTATTCCCCCAGGCGGAACATTGATTTTTGGGAATTCTTTCTCCACTGCTTCTGGAGCAACATTCCGAACAAGCGTTGGCGGAGGGACACCTGTGTCGAAGAAATCATCCACTCCCTCATTCGAAGTGGTTTCTCCAGGCAGTGTTTTAATGGTGGAGCCAGATCAAATGACAATTACTGCCTATCCAAATCCTGGACTGTCCACCGAGATATATTTGGAGACAAGAACACAATCTGAAGAGACGCTCTATATTGAGATTGTGGACGTATTGGGGCGCATTGTTGCATCGTCTTTTTTCACTCAACTACCCAATCGTCAGTCCCTCAAACTTTCTGAGCTAATTAATGGGAACCAACTTGCAAGGGGTATATACTATTTGAAAGCAACTTCAGGAGGCCAAGTTGCACACACCTCCATATCAATTTTCAAATAGGAGATTGATGTGTACAGCAAACTCCATTGGTATTCATGTTGCTCACCGCAGCATGCCAAATGAAAGCAATAATATCCCCGCTGTATAAAGGGACGGCTAGCCATGCTACATCCGTGCCAGAGAGCAAGGCAGTTATTATTGCCACTATCGTAGTTTTTAAGTAGCTATGTTTTTGGGAAATTGAATTTGGCCTGATCGCAAACGACCAACAATTACCTTGTGCGGCAAGTTATCATCATGGAACTGGACAAGGAAATGCTCATTGTCAAGAGTCCATTATTCAGTTGGGAAAGCGCCATAGTAATTATTGTTGCGCTATTTATTTCCTTTTACGGCGCTTTTTCAGCTCAGGGACAAGTAGTTTCGTCTGATGAGTACGAGGACTGTCCGACTGGCAGCGCCGATAGCTGGTTGGATATTGGGAACGTCAAGGCCCAGCTATTTAATTCGGGCGCATTGTTTTGGAACGGTGAGGGAGATGCCTTTTACGAGGTTCCAAAAGGCAGTAATAGGCATTCCATGTTCAATCAAAACTTGTGGATGTCAGGCATTGTTGAAGATGAAATAAGGGTGTCGGCATCAAGTTATGGTCCTTCTCAACTATGGCCTGGTCCAACCTTGCCACTGGATGGTGTGTTATCAGATTGTTCAGCCTATGACAAGATTTACGAAATGCGATTTGCAGACGATCTAGTGAATGCAGAAAAGGGAGGCAACATCTCAACCCGAATTCGGTACTGGCCGGGAAATATTGGAGCACCATACATCGAAGTAAATGGTGTAGATGGTTATCAACCAGAATTGGGTGACCGGCCTGGAATGAGGGGTGATCAGGCTCTGTGGTGGATAATGAATGATAAGAGTGGCCAGAGAAGCAGCCCATTATCTAAACCACTTGGGGTTGAGGTACGGGTCATGGCATACGCATTTGGAGTTCCCGGCGTCATTGGAAACACGACCTTTTATCAATACGAGGTCGTCAATAAGAACGAGACGGATATTAGCGACTTTTGGATCGGCTTTTTCAATAACCCGGATATTGGTAACCCAGAGGATGACTGGGTTGGTACTGATTCTTCTTTGGGCATGGTTTATAGTTTGAATGGTAGAAATACTGACCCTGACCAAAATATTGATCGATTAGGATACGGCGCAGCCCCCCCAGCAATTGGAATCACCATAATCCATGCTAGTCACAAAGCCGATACCACATTCCCGCGAGCTACTCCGTACGTTGAACCAGGTTTTAATTTTTCCATGCGTTGGTGCAATTGCGGAGACAATGGAATTTCAAGCAGCTCAAAAGAGATTGTGTATAATCAATTGCGGTCCAGATATGCCGTGGGTGATCGTCAAATCGCCTATGACCATCAAAACAATACCTATGCATTTTCTGAATACTATTTGCCAGGTAACCTATTAAATAACGAGTTCTGGTCGGCAACAAATATTGACGGAAAGGGACAGGTTGACAGCCCGACAGACCAACATATACTATCAAGTTTTGGACCGGTAAATATTAAGCCAGGCGAAACATTTTCAATAACTGTTGCGATAGTCTGGTCGCGAGGTGATTCCAACCTAGACTCTTTTTCCCAACTTAAGAAAGACGTGCGTTTCGTTAGGGAGAGAAGGGATCACATTATGAAGCTAAGGACAAGAACACCTCTGATATCCCCACCCTCATATGATCTACAGATAAATCTATTTCCCAATCCGACCAGTGGTTCAGTTAATTTCTCGGTCTCGATACCCGAGCAATCAACACTTATTTTAAGGGTAGTAGATTCCCTAGGTAGACTAGTTGCCTCACGAAAAGAAATGTTGATAAACGCCGGCAATACAACACTTCCGATTGACGTCGAAGGATGGAGTCCTGGCATATATCATATTCAATATTCTATCAATGGACATTATGGGGCGCGTTCTTTTTCTGTGATGAAATAAAACAACTTTGAGCCTGGGTACTTTCTTGGACTCGGCTATTCAGAGGTAAATCTGCCGATAGTCTAATAGCTGCTGTGAGCATGATAACGGCCCAGGGCTTCTTGTCGCCTTTTGCGTAGATCAGGATTGCTCATCCTCGCGGCGAGTATAGCTTCACTCAGTCGGTGTTCCGCTCGCATATTTGATTGCTGTTACCGTGGATGAAGACTTTGCTTCTTTGATTGGTAACGATGTCGCGAGCCGCATCGGATGCACCCTGTTGAGTCGCTTGCCATGAGGTGTCTCTGGGGTTGGCCGCTTTCTCATTACGCAGCCGTCATCTCAAAAAACGACATGCTGGCTACTTCCCTTTGCCATGAATTCCTCCCCGCCGTAGCAGGTTTTCCTGGTAACTCCGAGTTGGTGACTCCGCGCGGCCCTGGAACGCTGGGCTGACATTGAGTAACCCATTTCTCCGTAAACAGCCCCTCCTCAACGTCCAATGAATGCTGGGAGGAGCGAAGAAAAGAAACACCCTAAGCTCCTCCGGGAAATACTCCCCGCAATGCTCGGGAGGTTCTAGGTAAAGGGGGCCAGGGTCGAAACGGAGTTTACCATCCGACTCAGAGAACCCTCTCTCCTTTCTCTCGTCGCTCCAGCTTCAGACATTGGATGGTGAATAGTGTCAATACTGGGCTCAGGGGTGTCCCTGGGAGGTAAATTGAGGGGAAGAGCCGGAATTCGTCAGATTGGCCTTGTCGTCATTTCGGGTGCAGGTACACGAGCTTTCTGGAGGCGGCAAGCACTGTTACGCAGGCGGACCCAGGCAACCGGAATGGTCTCAGGTGCCCAGATGGCAAAAATCATAAGTTACCAGAGATCGCCATGATCGGCCCCCAGGAGGCCAGTTAGGCTCTCCTGAGGGCCGCCTGAAGCGACGAAGCGCACTAGGCTGCCTTGGCTCCACCAGCGTCATTCGAGACCACTGAGGGGCTTCTAGGGAGCTCTACCGGCCTGTACTCAGTGTTGGTCTTCACGAAGACCTTGCAACCGTCCTTCTTTGTGCCTCAAGAGCGCGTTGATGATTCTGGAATCATAGTTGCCCTGAGCTTCTTTGTACCTGCATATTTCAAGTCTAGCTTCGGCCACCCGATCCCGTTGAAAGTCGAATAGATGCTTTGTTTCGTTAGAATCCAAGATGTATTCAACCTCTGCAATGGGGGACATGCAATCAACAATTAGGACCGGGACTTTTCGCAAGCCGACATGTTGCGCGGCTTGTAATCGTCTACGACCACAAAGCACGGTACCATCACTCAATACGTGCAACGGTTCAACAATACCTCTTCTGGACACACTGTAGGCCAATTCACGATCATCAGGGTGTTTTCCGTAAATCAGGTAGATAGCCGGATGGAGCTTCAGTACAAAGGCACTAAGCCTAGGTACGTCGGATAGTGAAGCACAATTCGGACATACCAGCGACGAAAGAGTATATTTGGGAATATTTTCCATTGGATTAGGTGTTTCAATTACCAGCACCCTGAATCACAGAAATGATTCGAAGTCTGAGTAGATTCCTAATCCCGCAGAGTCACTGGTAGGCCATTAGGAGAATCCGGGCGTAAGAGGTGCCAGAAATGCCCGCAGTCTCCCCACATTAATGCGCTGGGTGAACCCTGCTGCAGTCTCCTCACAATAATTAGCTGAGCGAGCCCTGCTGCACTCCCCTGAATGATGATTGGCGAAGGGGCCGTGCAGTGTGTTTCACCTTAGTTGCCCAGGTTGGTTCCTTCCAGGTGCAGTCATGTAGACTATTTGTAGAACAAATGTTTGAACGCTGTAAATTGTTCTACGTATTGTCTTGTTATACAAGACATTAGATCTTTTGTGAAGTTTTGTTGTGTATGACTCTGGATCAGGAGGTTCCAGGTTCGAATCCTGGTAGGGCAACACTCTCAAACGCCCCGTAATCGCCGTTTCTTGGTGGTTCGGGGCGTTTTGCGTTGGTAGAATCGGGGCAAAACACACAACCCTTGAAGGCCTCAAAATGCACCTTCACGCACCCGTGCGCAGCGATTTGTTGATTTTGAGTTTGTAAGCTTCCCCGAAGTCGGTGAACTCGGAAGTAGGAAAAACACCTTACTTTCGACTCATGGAGAAATCCCGATTCTCTGAGACAAAGATCGTCTCTATCCTGGCCCGCCACGAGCGCGGTGAACGTGCTGTTGATCTGTGCCGCGAACTTGAAGTCAGCCAGGCCACCTAGGCGATGGGACATCGCCCATCAAGTGGAAGTCCAAGTATGGCGGGCTCACGGTGAGTGAGCTCAAACGCATCAAGGAACTTGAGCAGGAGAATGCCCGGCTCAAGAAGATGTATGCGGAGCTCTCGCTGGTCCATCACGCCTTCAAAGACGCTGTCGGGCGATCGTCGATCGCCCATAAAAGCTCTAGGCCCTGACGAGAGGAGGCGGTTGGTTGCGCACATGGCTGAAGAGCATGGCGTGAGCATCCGTCAGGGCTGCAGGACGGCAGTTATTGCCGACAGCACGTACCGCTACAAACGACGAGAGCGCAATGACGCTCCGATTATCGATGCGCTGAGCAAGCTCGTTGAGAAGCATCCTGCTATCGGCTTCTGGCAGGCACATCACCGCTTACGGCTCATGGGCCACACATGGAATCACAAGCGCGTCTATCGGGTCTACACGGCTTTGGGGCTCAACATCCGTCGCAGGGCCAAGAAGCGGCTTCCAGCTCGCGCCAAGCAACAGCTCTTCCAGCCTTCGGCTCCCAACCAGGTCTGGAGCTTGGACTTCATGCACGACAGCCCACCCCACCGCGGTGGGGTGGTGGAATGGGCGCACGTTCCGGATGCTGAACATTATCGACGACTTCAATCGGCAGGTGCTCCGCATCGAGACGGACACATCGCTGCCAGCCATGCGCGTGATCCGCGTCCTGGAGCAATTGGAGGAGAGCCGAGGACTACCACAAATGATCCGGGTTGACAATGGCCCGGAGTTCATCAGCCACAGACTGGACGTCTGGTGCAAGGAGCACAATATCACACTGGCTTTCAGCTAGCCGGGCAAGCCCATGCAGAACGCCTTTGTCGAGCGGCTCAACGGAAGCATCCGCCGCGAACTACTCAACGCCTATGTCTTCCGAACCCTCGACGAAGTGCGAGACAAAGCCTTCGAATGGCAACGAGACTACAACCATCATCGACCCCACAAGGCCCTCGGTTACCGAGCCCCCGTGGACGTCGTACCTTAACCTGAAATCTCTACTTTTGAGTGCCCCGAAAAATGGGGAAGCTTACACATGTTCCAAGCTTAGCGACGAATTACCTTAATGGAGCAAGCAGGATACCCGTCGAGCGACACCAGGTAGAGACCTGGTGTCATTCCCGATGTGTCTATTGTGGATTGTTGTGCACCTGCTTCGAAATCAATAATCCTAACGATTCTACCAAGGACATCGAGGATCTTCGCGCTGCTACCTCTGGCAAAGTACGTCTTGAGGTTCAAGCTGCCTGAGAAAGGGTTCGGGTAAGCCTGGATGCAATGCGAATGCCTTGGTTCAGAGTCAGTACTTGTCGAAGTGGAGGACTCATAGGCTCCCAGGTCCACGTTTCCGACCTGCACTCGCGGCTGACCATTGATGTCTAGAGGCGATGGCTCCTGTCTGTCGCCATCGTTGTCTATGTCTGCAAGGTCAGCAGGTAACAGGAAAGCGTCCCCAGCATCGATGGCCCCTGACGACGGTTGCAAGGTGAATTGATCATCGACTGTTCCAATGACACCATCCGGTCCCGCTGGATCGTTGAAAACTCCGGTCTCTAGAATCTGATTTCCGGAGACCGTGATTGCTGGATCAAGAGTCTCGTCGTGCAGAATGTTGGCAATCTCCATCGTTGAAGAAATCAGTTTGATGTCTTCGCTTTCCTGTGAGATACCTTGCAGAATCACGTTTGACATCACACCCTCACTGTCCAATAACGAGACGTGATCACCCTGGGCATTTGATGAGTTGGATACAAAGGTGGAGTTGAAATCGTGGAGGCTACTTTTGTAGACCCACAGGGCCCCGCCGTCAGCTAGCGGCCCGCATTCAGAGGTCTGATTCAGACTATGGTTGAAGGCATACACGTTGTTAATCGACGTGAGGCTTCCGTTCTCGTCCATGGCGATTGCACCACCAGCACATCTGGCTTCATTTGCGATGAACTTTGTTGAGACGACTACGAGGTGGGCGCCCCCTGAGTTGACAATCGCCCCGCCGTCTCCAGCATGGTTTGAGTGGAATGTAGACTTGGAAACAAAGACCGAGTCTGACTCTGAGCCCCACACTTGAAGTGCACCTCCGTCATTCGCTTCGTTGTATTCGAAGGTGCTGTTCTTGATGGTAGACTGACTTATTTGAAACGCTCCTGACTGGCTGTCTTCTGCCCGGTTGTATCTAAACTTGAGTGTGTCGAAGACACAGTTGATGGAGGAGCCGATCAGGTCGCCAACGTTGACTTCAATTGTTACTTCCCTGAATTGGCAAGGACCCAACGCCGCCACAGCGTGACTTGTAGCTCCTCGAATCGTCACTCCATCAAGTATTGTAGGCTCTTCCTCGGTGCCTTCGTACACCAATAGGAGCCTCAAGCTGTTGTCCTGGTATTCGGGGGCACTCCGGTCTGGTATCTGATTTTCAAGATCATCCCCATTCAAATCTCCTGACAATACCGTTTCAAGGAGAGGAGACGGGCGGTCCAACAAAGAGGCTTCGCCACCCGCGAATCCACCGTACACCTTGACACTTCCCTTGACCTCGAAACGGATCCCAGTGTCGCCAGGCGTGAACCCGATGCCAGCATCTGGCGTGTGAGCGCCTTCAGCAATCCAAATTTGATCGCCAGTTTCAGCCTCGGTGAGAGCGTCTTGAAGATGGACGAAAGCATCGGTCCAAGATGTGCCATCGTTCCCTCCGGTGGCATCGACATCGACATAGATCGTCGACTGTGCGATCGAGGGTAGAACGGAAATGGACAACAGGAATGTCAGGAATATATGCATAGCTAAACCGGTCATAGTACGGTCCAGCAAAACTGGTTTCCTCTTGAGAAACCGGCAAAAAGCCGCTGAGTTGTCTTATTTCGGGGCCAGTTGGTTCCCAAAAACCTAATATCCAATAGGTTTTTCAACTGCTTGTTGATTTCGTCCAGACTCGAAGAGATTCAAATTACTACTTCAACAGAAGCAATGTCCTAGTTTCTACAGTCTCTCCGATAACTGCTCTTAGGTAATACGCCCCACTTGGTAACAAATCCCCATCGAATGAAAACACGTGGTTGCCAGAATTCAACTCTCCTTTCTGCATATGCCACACACGTTGTCCCAAAGTATTTACAACAGACAATTCGACATTAGTCATTTTTTCTAATCTTATTGCAATACTGGTCTGAGGATTGAAAGGGTTCGGATAGATTTCCAAAGGCGAAGTGTCAGCCTCATCACTATTGCGCCCCCCGGTCTTACCCGCCTTCCCTTGGTTTGATGAATTTGAATCGCTTAGCGAACCCATTTCACTTGCGTAATAATCCACTGTATATGTCAAATGCTCAATACTAGATGGAGACAAAGATACAGTAGTTGTGAAGGCATGGTATCGATACAAATTTAGTAACTCTGAGTAGATGTGGTCTGCCGCAGAGGAATATCGACCCGACGTGATAAGATCTTCAAGCAACATTCTTGCTGATGTATAATCGCTAACCAAACTGAGGTATTGTGCCTGAAGTAAGTCGTAAGGATACTTGTCAGATTCATATTGCTCAGCGAGCTGTAAAAGTTGACCATCACCTTTCCGATTACGTGCTTTTTTTAGTGCATAACGAATTACTGTCATTATCCTTTCACTCGTTATCATCTCCTTCGCATGTGCAGGATCGGAAAGCGACCCAATCAAGCCATCAATATCTCCGGAGTAAGCACTTTTCAATAGCTCATCTTCGAAGTATTCTGAGGATCCACCTTCTAAAGTTACCGGTGGGTTTATATTCCCCTTGTATGACCCACATGTTGCCGTGCCTAAATTTGTGTATACAACATCGCCGCCTGATACCTCGTCGACATACGGGTTGTTACCACCTACGTAGTAACTGTACTGCCCATTCACGTAAGAATTGGTACCAGAAGCCCTGAGATGTAAAGAGCCTGATTGCCTACAAAAGTTTTGTTCACCCGTATACGCTACAGTACTACCTCCATAAATACTGGCGCCACCTTCAGAAATTATACCTTTGCCCTTAATAGTGTTGAAACCGTCACCTTCGGGATAGAGATAAACTTCCGAACTCGATAACGCAGTTATCGCAAACTCAGTGTTGTGGGATTGAATCGTACTGTTTTGAATCTCAATATCGCGGGCACTTCCAGATACCAATACGGCTCTGTAGTTTTTATTTTCAATGGTACTGTTTTTTACCTCTGCCCAGCCTCCACCGGTTACCTCCAATACATAATCATTTACATCGGTCGAAGACAGTTCAAAATCTAAAATAGAAAGGTCACCATTTACCTCAACAGTCGGAACATTAGACACATCAAAACTGACGCCTCCCCATGTATAATCGCCTGAAGGGATTACAATCTCATTAGCACCAGACACGTAATTCGAAGTATCCCAATGTGGGGCTATGAAGTAGCCAATATCAAGCATATTGGATTCGCAGGTCGAGTTAGAATCGCACCACATGTCGTAATCCCACGGGAAGACCCAGTCCTGACTGAAATCAAGTTCATCGGACACATCATTCGTCCAGGAAGCAGTATCGGGGTCCCAGACGCCCTGAATTTCAATCTTCCACTCTCCGCTTGATGTATATGTAAACTCGATATCGTTGGCACTGTGACTCCCCTCGTCGATGCAATAAAACCCTTGTGAGGAAGCGTCGTAGCCGTCCTCTGGATCATCATTTTCGCAAAAGAAATATTGAAATACTAAGTCATTGCTGCTTCCTTGTACATCAAAATCGATTTTGTAAACGGTATTACAGTCGAAATCAATTGCCCCAATTCCTGCGGAGTCGCAATTAGTATCGGCATCCCAATTAGTTTCTGCTCCTGATGAGTTTTTGTCAACAGTTTGCGGTAAATCACCATTTTCATCCGCCGGTGTAGAAGAGACTTCAATTTCAGCCGTAGCATGTTCGATAGTCAGAAATATTTCCACATCGGCTGCCGGCATTTTGTGTGCTCTTTGTTGTGCTAACGATTCAGAAGAGCAAAATAGAAGAAGTGTTGCGGTTAATACTGAAAGCGAGGTTTTGATTGCCTTTGAACTATTCTTGCATTAAGTAAGTAAAGCACACTATCGAAGAGCCCTTGGAAAATCAATACGCAGTCTCACGTATTCCGACCAATTTATGTTCATGTATTACATTATTACATGTGGCCTAACTCTAAAGTTTGTATTAACACCGTGTAGTGTCATCGTAAAATCTATTTGTTTAAGACTGTGAGCACGACTTTCTATCGCCTTTCTGGTCACAGATGTGGCGCTTGGGATTCCAAACGAAACATTTGCTGTAGATACAATGAAGCTCATCGCGAGACAGGCATAGCCCGCGAGACTGTACCTCCGGACTCATTCAGGTTGAAAGAAGCTCCGGCCTAGCGACACTGCTGGGCATGCCCCTGCCGGATGCCCACTGCCCTCCCCCTAAACAGCCCCTTACTCAGCGTCCACTGAATGCTGGGAGGAGCGAAGAAAAGAAACACCCTAAGCTCCTCCGGGAAATACTCCCCGCAATGCTCGGGAGGCTCTAGGTAAAGGGGGCCAGGGTCGAAACGGAGCTTGCCTTTCAACCGAGAGAACCCTCTCCCATTCTCTCGTCGCTTCGGATTCGGACATTGGGTGGTGAATAGTGTCAATAGTGGGCTCAGGGGTGTCCCTGGGAGGTAAATCGAGGGGAAGATCCGGAATTCGTCAAACTGGCCGTGTCGTCAATCCGGATGCAGGTACACGAGCTTTCTGGAGACAGCCTGCACCACCAAGAAGGCGGACCCAAGCAGCTGGAATGGTCTCGGGTGGCCAGATGGCGAAAACAATAAGTCACCAGAGATCGCCATGATCGCCCCCCAGGAGGCCTGCTAGGCTCTCCTGAGGACCGTCTGAAGCGACGGAGACAATCTAGGCCCATGGCTCCGCCAGCGCCACTCGAGGCCGTAGAGGGGCTCCTGGGGAGCTCTATCGGTCTGTACTCAGTGTTGGTCTTCACGAAGACCTTGCAACCGTCTCTTTTGGCCGCGATGATCAGCTCGGTGACCCACTCGGCTTCGGGGCAGATCTTCGGCTGACCATTGGCGGCTGATTGACCACCAATCACGATGGCGTCAAGCATTTTTAGGTCCGGCGTTTCGACTCGCTCCGTTAGCGGCTCGAACGAAACCCAGCGAACAACGCCAGGGTGCGACATCTTCAGCTTTCGAAACACATCGATGGTCGGGTCTAGTCTTTTCTGCGAATCCACTGAAGCCCCAACCCAACTATTACCGGGCCAGTCCTGATGGAGCAGGTTCTTGGGGTACTTGGTAAGAAACAAGAAGTCCCACTGGTGCTGCTCTCTGACCACCTTCAGAACTTCCTGAATCCACTCCTGAGGCACCCACGAACCGAACAAGTCAGCCATGGAACACACGAACACGTTCTTGAATCGCTGATCAGTTGACGCCTCGGCCGGAAGCGGAGTAGCAGCTGGCCGATCAAATCTGGCTGGATGTATCGTTGGACTGAAGTCATACGGTGCTCGCTTAGTCAGTTGCTCCGCGTAGCAGTACTTACAGCCGTGTTTACAGCCAGTAACAGGATTCCAGGTAAACCGAGCCCAATCGATTGAGTCGTTCTTCTGAATATTCATCTTGCCCGAGCTGGTCCCTGAGTGCTTCCGAATCTCATGTCGGAGTCTATCTGCATCCCACTCTTCTTCCTTCCACTTCTTCAGTACAACCCATGAAGGATTTGTGGAAGAATGAGAAATCTTCTGCGCCTTCTTCCAATCACCAAGCACTTGGCTAGTCCAAGCCTTGTTGATGCTAACTTCAAGATCAGAAAGGAGCGACGCATGGTCTTCTTCTTCGACCTCTTTGATTGCATCGTGGATCATCAACAGCCGTTCTGCTGTCGTTCCCCCTTTTCCGATCAGCCTTCCGATTCGGTCACGGGTCTGACCAGCATCAGGTAAGTTTGCCTGACCTTTACCACCCGCCGACTGCCGCTTTTTCGCCTTTGCCTTCTCGAGGTGCTCGTAGAAGTGCGCTTCCTTGGCTAGTTGCCAGTTGGTTTTGGTTCGCTGGCGGTTGTGTTCGAGAATGAGCTGCAAGGCTTCATCTTCACTATTGACGGTCTGGACCTGAACGAGTACCAGCTTAAGTCCGGCTTCAATTGCCGCCCGAACACGCCAATGACCTGAGAGGATATGGTTATCCCGGTCAATGAGGATCGGATCAAGGATACCGCCGGACAACCTGACGGATTGGACGAGATCATCAACCGGTTCATTTTCACCGTAGATCTCGGCGTTGCGAGGGTGCGGGACCAGCGTTTTCGGGTCACGCTTATTATTAGAAGTAGTCATGGCAGTTACCAATAGGACTGATTGGGGAACCGGCCTATCGGTTAGCCTGATTGAGACTACCTACGCGATTGGTATTGCCCTTGGACGGCCGAGGAAATCCTGTTGCAAACCCCTGTACTCACTCGGCTGCACTGCATCGCGCAGATTATGCAGCCACTACGACCAACTACGGTTAACAACAGGGGCGTCCAGCGGAGGGCCCATCTGCCACACAAGGTCAAGGCCGCAGCCTCCTTGAAGTTCCCGTGGAACGAAGGCACGCCTATCTTGGACCATCCTCCCAACCCGCACTCATGCTGAACATACGTAGAACACGCACAAAGACGCCGACTGTATGTTATGCACAAATAATTGTTATTTATATATTTATAACAAATGCTTACTCCTTCACATGAATGACTTTGGATCAGGAGGTTCCAGGTTCGAATCCTGGTAGGGCAACTGTGAAAGCCCTGCGACCACACCTTGGTTGCAGGGCTTTCTACATTTTACCAGCTGATACTTCGAACCTGGAAGCGTGCGAAGCACGCGGGGAAGGTTTGACATGAGGCCGCTAAGCGGCCGACTGATGAGCCAGCGGAGCTGGCGAACTACCTGGTAGGGCAACCATGACAAAGGGGCTCCCAGATCTCTCTGGGAGCCCCTTTGTCATTCGTGCTGGATAGACCTCCGACGGTTTTTTTCCAGCCGATCTCACACGGAATCAGGCAATGTCGGCATCAGACGGACTGATGGAGGCCGACAGGATACCATGATCTGGTTCATTTTGAGAGGGGGAACGGTAGTCTCTTTCGCTCAGCACCCGTGCCATCCAAGGCCTAAGATGAGCTGAGAGCTGTTCGAAATCGATCAGGAATGCATCGTGACCATCGGGAGAAGTAAGTACGGCCATCTCGGCTGAGGGCATGTACTGAACGAGTTCGTGCTGCTCTGACAGAGGATACAGGATATCTGAATCGATCCCGACAACGAGCGTAGGTTGCTTGATGTCTTTGAGCACCTCTGGATACGTCCCCCGTCCACATGCCACGTCGTGGGAATCCATCTGACGAGTAAGGGCGATGTAGCAATTCGCATCGAAGCGGGCAACAAGCTTTTCGCCCTGATACTGCAGGTAGCTTTCTACGGCCATGGGCTCTCCGGGATTGTCCTTCATTCTGGCTCGCCCGAAACGCTTTTCGAAGGAAGATTGAGATCGATACGAGATCATCGCCATCATTCTGGCCACGGATAGTCCATGCGCCGGAGGATCATCGGCTGGGTAGTACCCTCCCTTCCACTTGGGATCCGAGATGATGGCTTGACGCTGGGAAGCGCTCCATGCGATACACCATGCCGAGTGCCTCCCACCCACGGCAATCGGACAGAGCGCCTTGACCAAGTCAGTATGAAAGCCCCACTCAAGGACCTGCATACCACCCATGGATGCACCGATGGCCAGCTCCACACCCGAAATGTCCATGTCGTCGAGCACCCGGCGATGAAGAGCAACAGTGTCTCGAATGGAGAAATCAGGAAACGTCACTCCGTATGGCTCTCCTGTGTCAGGATTTGTCGTCACAGGACTGACGCTACCGTAGGGAGACCCAGCCACATTGAAACAGATCACGAAAAAGTGATCCGTATCCAATACTCTTCCTGGGCCCAACAGGGGGGCCCACCAGTCATCGACATCGGTATTGCCGGTCAGCGCATGACAGACAATGACGACATTGTCCCGGGACGCATTGAGCCGACCCCATGCCTTCCAGGCAACGGGGACCTGCTCGAGGTCCACACCTTTTTCCGTTCGGAACGAATCAAGCGTCGTAACGCTCATGCGTGTATCCTCAGGCTGGTACAGGAACCGTCGACAACGCTGCCGCGAAATCAGCTTTGATATCCTCGATGTGCTCGAAGCCGACAGATACACGCACCAGATCAGGTGTCACCCCTGCAGCTGCCTGCTCCTGCTCGGTAAGCTGTTGGTGGGTTGTCGATGACGGATGAATGACCAGCGTCTTTGCATCCCCTACGTTGGCAAGGTGACTGGCCAAGGTAACATTGCCAACGAAGGCGCGACCTGCTTCTTCTCCCCCCTTCACACCGAAGGTGAGTACGGCGCCAAAACCATTTTTCAGGTACTTCTTGGCACGCTCATGATAGGGATGGTCTGACAACCCTGGATAGCTGACCCAGGAAACTTCCGGGCGGGAAGCCAGCCACTGGGCAAGCTCAAGCGCATTGTCTACCGAACGCTGTACCCGCAGCGAAAGCGTTTCAAGACCCTGGAGGAGCAGGAACGATCCGAACGGATTCTGGGCCGGACCGAAATCCCGGAGGCCCTCGACTCGAACACGGATAGCAAAGGCGACATTGGCGCCGAGAACACCCTCAGGACCAAAGGTCTCCCAGAAATTCAAGCCATGATAGCCGGGAGAAGGCTCCGTGAACGAAGGAAAGCGACCATTATCCCATGGAAACGTGCCACCATCAACGATGACGCCGCCAACAGTCGTGCCATGTCCGCCAATCCATTTCGTTGCACTGGCCGTCACGATATGTGCCCCATGCTCAAGGGGCCGAAACAGATATCCGCCGGCACCAAACGTGTTGTCCACCACGAGTGGAACACCATGGCGCTCCGCTATGGCTCCGAGTCGCTCGAAATCAGGAATATTGAAGCGCGGGTTTCCCAGCGTTTCAACATAAATCGCTTTGGTCCGATCATCAATCAACGACTCAATGGAGTCTGCATCATCCCCATCTGCAAAGCGCACGTCTATGCCGAGGCGAGGGAAACTGACTTTGAATTGATTGTACGTGCCGCCATAGAGAAAACTCGTGGACACAATGTTGTCACCAGCGCCGGCAAGCGTCTGCAGGGCCAAGAACTGAGCTGCTTGACCGCTTGCCGTTGCCACCGCGGCTACACCCCCCTCAAGGGCGGCCACACGACGCTCAAAAACATCCGTTGTCGGATTCATGATGCGTGTGTAGATATTGCCAAACTGCTTCAGGGCGAACAGATTGGCGCCATGCTCGGCATCGTCGAATACGTACGATGTGGTAGCATAAATAGGGACGGCGCGGGCGTTCGTGGCGCTGTCCGGTTCGTGACCGGCGTGGAGTTGAAGGGTCTCGAATCGGTGGGAAGTTCCGTTGGCACTCATGGGATCGTTCTTGGATGATGGTTCGATGGGACAGGCGCTTGCAGTTCGCCTGATAACCACTCATCCAGAAACAACGGGGCCCACCTGTTTTCCAATCCAGCCGGAACGGGGGAGGAGGTCATTAAAAAACCTCTTCCACACCGAGCGGCGGAAGAGGTCTGCAGTTCGGTCCGATGGACCGAACCCTTGACTGAGGTCAAGAGGCATCTCCCGCTCATCTTCCCTCGGTTGAGGTAGGAGTTGGCACCTTCCCGATCATACGTGGACGAGCGGCGGTTGCCAGGGCATCATTGGGCCTAATCCCTCTGCCCTTCTGGATGAGCTATTTCTATCACGCCGTGGCGCGAATGGGAATCGTTACCCATCTCGATCAGATGGGTTCCACTCCGACGCAAAAAGCGCCATCTCATTCCTGAAAAAGGCGAAAAATGGAAACGAGGACTCCGATGGCGCGTTTTCGCACCACCAATAAACTTCATTCCCCAGGTGCCATGAGACGATCCCTTTCTTTCCTCCCAACCTGTATTGTTGCTCTGAGCTTGTTGGTCCTGCCCAGCCGTGCACAGGAGCGCCCTGCTTCCCCCCGTGGAGAAGTATCCACTCAAATAGCCGGGTCCTGGGGAGATGATGGGTACGAGGGAGGCAAGTGGGTGATCATTGATTATGGACGCCCGATCCTGCGCGGACGCACAGGTATGTTCGGCGAGGGTGCCAACTACGGCCAAGCCGTCAAATCGGGCGCCCCGGTCTGGCGGGCGGGTGCCAACATGTCCACCCTGCTGACGACGGAAGCAGACCTGATGTTCGGCAACGCGCATCTGCCAGCCGGACAGTACACGCTCTTCATCGAGCCCGGAGCAGACAAATGGACGTTGATCATCTCCGATCACAAGGCCAAGCCGTCGGGAAGCTCCGACGCCGACGGAATATGGGGGGCATACAATTATGACCCGGGTAAAGACGTACTGCGTGCTGAGATGACGCTCTCGGAAGCACCGTTCAGTTTTGACCAGCTTACGTTTTCCTTCGTCAACATGTCCCAGTCCAGAGGCACGTTGGCTGTCATGTGGGAGAAGGAGCTCGCGACCATCGATTTCATGGCGCACTGAACGTGCCGACAAGTCCCGAGCCTGGCTTCCGCGTTACATCTGTCTTGAATCGTAGGCCCAATGC
>Ga0255759_10001575_pt1 | contig 20405 bp, 14 predicted proteins | sample 101ome_20_FD_179959 | JGI IMG/M metagenome (GOLD analysis project Ga0255759, IMG submission 179959) | Coastal salt marsh microbial communities from the Groves Creek Marsh, Skidaway Island, Georgia - 101404AT metaG (version 2) | ecosystem: Environmental > Aquatic > Marine > Intertidal zone >...
CATATAATAATATAATAATATAATCTTATACTATTGTATTATGGATTAACTTAGTTATAGGTTGTAAAGTTAAGAAATTGCTTAAATATTATCTAATAATCTTCACTTGAATCCGTTGGAAGACCTTTGTTTCTACGTTCTTGTTTCTTTTTTTCTAATTTCTTTTTTTCTCTTGCTGTTAGAACTTTTTCTTTTTTAACTTTAATTTCGTTACCGAGTGAATCCATAACAGTATCTTTTATTTCTTGAACATTAGTGATTTTTTCATCTTTTTGCACTTCACCTTCTCGTTTTAAATAACCTTTATCAACTATCCATTTTTCAGAACATATATTATCGGTGAAATCTTTATTGTGTGATATTAATACAACACCACCTTCATATTTTTTTATAGCTCCTGCAAGAGCACCAAGAGAATCTCTATCTAAATAATTAGTAGGTTCGTCCATGACTAATATATGAGGATTGTTCCACATACACGCTGCTAGTACAACTTTTACTTTTTGCCCTCCTGATAAACCACGAATACGAGAATGTGTAGCAAATTCACTTTCAATACCAATTTCATTTAATTGTTTCTCTATAAACTTTGTTGTTAATGATCTACTTGATAATCCAAGACGTAGTGCTTCTTGTTGGTCAAGGCGTTGTACCATTTTAGAATAACCACGCTCTTCTAATTGTTCTCTTGATATCCATGTATTTTTATCATTATCTTTATTTAACCATTTAACCTCGTAATCATATGATCTTTTTGTTTTTCTACGAGAACATAAGTATTCTACTATGCCTCTCTCAATAGTACCATCTTCATTTTTAAAAACTTGCTCTTTTTCAGTTGATTCTCTTGAAGCTTCATGTGTTTCTTCCTCTAATTTTTCTCTATCTTCTCCTGATGAATAACGCCATAGTATATACTCATTTGGTGTCTTATCTAAATGTTTTTCTAAATGAAAAAATGCATGTTGTGCTATATAAGCTATACGCATATTTTGATGTCTCCATACAACACCAGTATCAGGTTTTATTTCACCACAGAATATCTTTATAATTGTTGATTTACCTGCACCATTTGGACCAGTTACTGCTACACGTGTATTAAGGGAAGCTTGAAGTGTTATATTAAATACCGTTGGTGTATCTTTATTTGGATATTTATATGTACAATTTTCCATTTTAATAATAGCTTTTCCTTTTGATTTAATTCCTTCTAATGTTCCAGGTGTAGGAAATATAAATGATAAATTATCATTAGATAACTCATAATAAGTTTTTGCTCGTGGTACTCTCTTTACAAATGATTCCAAATTACCTTTATAATTTTTAAGCTTTCTATTATCTTCATAATGTATTATATTTGTTGTTACTCTATCCAAAAATCCTGTATCATGAGATATAATCAATGAAGTTTTCTTATCTTGTGATACCAAGAAATCTTCAAGCCATTTTACATTATTTACATCTAAATGATTTGTAGGCTCATCTAGTAATAATATATCTGGATTTTGTAAAATGGCGCTACATAATGCTAATTTCATTTTCCACCCACCTGATAAGTCTGATATAGATGACTTAATATAAGCCGTTGATTTATCATCATCCAAAAATCCAAATTCAATTAATTTATTATAGATATCATCTTCTGTTTTGTCACTATTCGCAAGTTTTATATAATCTATTAGTTTTAAATCAGTATATTCTCCTTGGATATCATGTTCAACATATACTGTCTTTAAAACATCAGGTGGTGGAAAATTATCTACTTGACCTTTTGATATAGCTCTTAAAAGCGTAGATTTACCACAACCATTATATCCACAAATACCATAACGTTTTCCGCGTTTTAAATGCAATCTAGTATTATTGAGCAATATTTTAGCTCCGTAACCAAGAGAAAATTCACAATTACATAAATCTTCACCATCATCATTTTCATCCTCTTGTATTTCTTTTGGAACGCAAGTTCTATAACATTCATCATAGATAGCCTTAGCATTTTCATTTGTAGGTGCGAGATAATAGAATAGTAGTTTATTCCATTCATTTTCATTAAATAACATTCCTTTTATCATTGACGAAAATATTGATGATAAATATTTAGCATTTATTTCTGTTATTTTATCATTATTTACATATTTATTTATAATTTTATATATATCATCTTGACTTAATTCTTTTGTTACAGAATAAATATTAACACTTTCTTCTATATTATTAAGTGTTCTAAGACACTTTTTAGCCATAATTCTTGCTTCTGGTTCTGAGAGCTCTTCTGATAATCTTGTAATAAGCGGTTTAAGTTCAGGTAAAAATGTTGCAGCTTCTTGTGGATAATCTATTAATTTACACATATTATCGGCAATCACACATACTCTCCGTTTACTTTCTACCTTTTTCTCTTGACATCCTCTAATTAATATAGGAACTATTATAGATAGAGTAGCATTATCAACAGATTGTACAAATACAGTTGATGATATTTTATGTAAAGTTTCAGCAACATTCTCGGGGTTCTCAATAGTATCAATGACGATCGGTATTAAATCCTTTATATCTTTATTATTACATGTATTCATCGCTTTCTGTGTAGTTTCCCTTGCAGCTTCTTTAATTTCTCGTTTTGTATCCCACATTGCATTTGAAACAACTGGCATTACATTATATAGTGTTTTTGAAAATGGTATTACTGATTTATCTGAAAATAATCCTAGTAATTCCAATGCCAATAGCTTAGTTTGCCAATTAGTATTCGCTATACCTTGAAATAAATAAGCTTCTATTTTATCAGTCGCATAAATACTAACAATATTAACAATATCTCTACCTGTTATGTTAGCCTGTATTTTAATATCGTTTGATTTTTTATCACTCGCCGATTCAAGTACAACAGGTAAAAAATCAATCACGTAGCTCTCTATTCTAGGTTGCTTTTTACACAATATACTTATTAATTTTAAACCATATTCTCGCGTTTCATGAGTATTTAATAATTCACCAATTATATTCTTACTAACTATTTCATCAATATCGTAATTAACACTATCACAATTTTTAATAGTATCTATTACTTTTTCTTTTGAAGTGACAACTCTAAATGTTTCTTCAACATTATTAAACGATAAATTTTTAGACAAACTCGCACCTAACAACGACATTTTTCTAATAGTAATAAATACAATACTTTTTATATATATTTAAAAAAAATTATAAGTAATCACTAACATATTTATTATTATATTGCCTTAAATTCTCAGGTGCAATAATCTTTTTAACATCATAATGGCTAATATAAGTTGCCCAGAGATATTCTAAGTTATCTGATAATATATTGTATTGAAACATTGAATATAATATTAAGCCCATTTCCGTATCAACATTTTCAACATAATATATATTATATTTTCTATCAAATAAATCTATAATATCACTCTTTTTATCACAAAATACTACTAGGTTATTTATATTAATTAGATTTAATGCTTCTTTATAATAATTAATATCAATATCTTTTTTATAATCTAAGCAAACTACATCACTATCTTTTGTATCTTTACCATAATAATCAAGTATTTCTCTATATTTATAATATGCATTATACATTAAATCCTCATTATTATATATTATTTTAGTCATTTTCTCCCTAATATCATCACAAAATTCATATTTAGAAACCTTTAACATTATATTAGATTTATCACCATAATAATCACTGAAATCTTGTGATACTTCTTTGAACTTTATAGTGTCATATACACCATCTTCATATAATCTAAATAATCCGCAAAATATTGTATCCCAATATTTATTACCTTTTTTAAAAACTATCTTTCTTTTAATATTATTTTTCCTAGATTCTTTTGCAAATTTATATATATTAGATAATTGAAATAATTGTTCTCCTAAATTCCCAGATATATCATATGATAAAAAAGGGTAACTCATTATATAACTATAATAATGTAACAATAAATCTTTAAATATTGTATTTAATTGATGATACCTTTGTATTCTTATTATATTCTATATTTGCTACTATATCCATGCTATCCTTAATAATATCTATATGTGACATTATTATAACTCCACTAAATGTATTAAGCAAATTCTTTAAAAATCCTGGTACCAATGACAAGTTTTGCTTATCACATGCCGTAAAACCTTCATCTATAAATATTTGTTCACATTGTGTATTAGAATATAAACTCATTCTTAATGCAAGTGATATTACAAATCGCTGAAATCCCGAAGCCTGATTTATAGATATTACTTGTTTCATATTATCATTTGTAACATTATGTATTAACCAATTAATATGTATTATATCTTTTTGCTGATTTATCATATAGTCTAACTTAAATTTCTTTGTGTCTTCATGGCATAAATCCTTGATATAATTATTGGCATTATCTATTAGTCTTTTTAATATATGATTTTTATACAGGTTTATTTTGTAGTCTTTAAAATTACTAATAATGATATCTAATATAGTTATAACCTCATTTATTTTTGTTAATTCTTTACTATAATAGTTATAGTTATTTACATTATTGTTATTATATTTTTCAATAGTTTCTATTTCGGCTACCTTTTCAGTTATATCTTTAATATTATTGTTGCATTCATTAATATAGTATATTAATTGTCGCTTTCTAATAATTTTTTCCTTAATTGTTTTATTATTATTATTGACTTTTTTACTATCTTCTTGTGATATTATATTACTTAACTCAATATATCTATGTGATTTAATAATATTGTTAATTCTATCATATTCATACCATTTATTATAAGAAGATTCCAATTCTTTTAGCTTAATAATTCGTGGCTCAATATATCTTTTATATTTTATTTTACTTTCATATAAAGCTTTTTTATTACCTAATTCATCATATATTTTAATATATTTACAATACAATTCATAATCATGATATTCTGCTAATTCATTGTATAATATGTTTACATTGATTTTAAATTTATCAATATCAATCTTGATAGTTTCTAATAGTTTTATACTATCTTTTTTTTTATTGCTTTCATCGCTTATTTTAGTAATAATACTACTTATATTATCATCAATTTGTTTACTTGTAGAAAGATACTTATTATATGTATCCCAAGAATGATATAATTCAGTATTGAATAATTTGTTTTTATTACTTTCATTTTCATTAAATACTTTTATATAATCAACATTTGTATCAATATATATATTATCATTTAGTTCAGCTATTTTATGCGTAGTTTCATAAATACTAGTTTCTAATATTTTAATGCGTTTTACCCATGGTCTATTACAACAATATTTGCACTTAGGATCATAATCATTTTCTTTATTGGATTTTAAATTACTGAGTTCATCATTATATTCAGCTAAATCGCCATTAAGTTTATCTAGTTTTTCTAAATTCTCGTAACAATTATTTAAAATACTATTATTGCTCTCAATAGAATGTTCTGTTTTATAAATATCATTAACAACACCAATTGAAACATCGTATTTATTGCCCGGCTCATGCTCTACTTGTAATTCTTTTTTTGAAATATAGAGCTCTTGTAATTCTTTATCATATTGTATGTGATTAGTATCATAGTCTTGCAATTCTTTTGTTAGTTTTGCTTCTAATTCTAATAATTTTAAGTAACATTCATATGATATCAATTCTGTTAAAGTATTATTGACATATTGCTTATTATCATATATAAATTCATTAAGCATCTTTAAAGAATTATTACCTTTGAAAATAATACTAATATCCTTTTGTATTTCGCCGATATCTCTTAATGGTTTATTTGCTTTATTTGGTTTCGTTGATTCAATTTTATTGATTTCACAAATTAAATTATCATATTCTAATAGTATATCAGTTATATCAGCATCGCTTTTAATATCTAAATTATATTGCGATACATAAGCCTTTTCATCTTTGATAAAAGCATATTCACATGGTTTATCATATTTTTCTGGCAATATAATTTCACTATTATATTCTTTTGAAATTGCCAATATTTCATTATAAGACTTTGTTTTAAAATAAACTTTTAATTCATTGAGCTCATCACACAAGGCTTTATAAGTATTTTTTTCCAATTCTTTTTGATATTCAAAATCATGTTTCAATAAATCGTTATGATTATCAATATCAATGTCTATTCTATTATTTTCATCCATTAACTTTTCATATTTTAGCTTACTATCTTGCAAACTCAATAATAGCTCGTTTTTGTTACTATTGTCAATTGCATTTTTTGAAACGATATGTTTATAGACTTCACGCTTATTTTCTATTGTTTTTTTATAATCTTTATATTTATTTAAACTCAATTTTAAGAAATTGAATAGCTCATAAATTTCATTGATATTTGAAGCCTTATCAATTATAGCTGTACACTCTTTATAATCCATTCGTAAAATATCATTATCAACTACTTGTGTTATCATACTACATGTTAGGAAATCGTCCAATGTTCCTAGATTATCCTTAATAAACTCTGTACAAGCATTATTTTTCTTTATTAATATCTTTTCTAAATCAATGTACTCGTATATTTCTATATTATTTTTAGATATTGTATTAAATGTTCTTTTAATATTATATTTATTACCATTTATAGATATATCAATTGATGTAATAGCTTTATTATGTTTATAATTTATAATACAATTTTTAGAAAACTGAGATTGCTTATCTTTTGTAACTACTCCCCAAATTGCTAATGATATTATATCATATATTGCTGATTTCCCTGTTCCATTATTTCCACATATTAATAAAGTACTATTTATTGCGTTTGCAAAATTTATTGAATTACCTGTTTCATAACAGAATAAATTATCCCATTCTAAATACTCAATACAGAATGGATATTTAATATTTTTATTACCATTTATAATAGTATTTGTATTATAAGTTTTAATTAGATGTGATATATCCTTGTTTTTTTTATTACATTCTTCAACTAGCTCCTCAGGACAATTAATACTATCAAATAATAATATCTCAGTGTTTTTAATTATATTAACAGCTTTATCATAATACTCTTTTGGTATAATAGTATTTAAATATTCAATAAAAGTTTCCTTATTAACTTGCAATGATTTTTCGGTTTTATTTTCTATTTTTTTGCTTGTTAAACGATTTCTAAGACATTTATAATTGATACCATATGTATTAAATATATCATATAGTTTTGTATATCCATCAACGGATATCTCTGTATAGGTTCTTATTTCTATATTTTTGGGAAAATATTCATTAGTAACTACATCAGATAGTAAAACATCATATTTACCGCGTTTACGGATATATATATCATTATTTTGATATACAATATTAATATAACCATGTGGATTATATACATTGGCATATTCTATACTATTAGTTTCTATATCCCATATCATATAACCATGATTTATAATATCTTCTCCATAATTTTGTTGTAAAAGTGATCCTGCATATCCCCACAATAAATCACCATACATACCTTTTTGACGCAAATGAATATCTCCTAATAGGGCAAAATCAAATTGGGATATCCACTCAAAAGGATAAGGATTTGTACTATTTAAAACTTGTGTACCATTATATAACTTAACATTTCCAAATGTTCCATGAAATAAAGCTACTTTCTTTGATACATTACTAGAAATATCAGGAAATGCTGGGAGATTTTTAACACGCCCCATTGTTGAAGTTTTATCCAATGTATCATCAATATTCACATAAGAAAATCCGATATCATCGATTACAAATGATTGAGTTGATTTTAGTATTCTAAGATTTTCTATTTCAATTGTTGAAGATATAAGTGATGGCTGATCAATTTCATTTTGATTTCTATCATGATTACCATGAAATATAATAGTTGTTCCAATATCAGTTAAACCTTTAATAAATTTATTATATAATTCAAGACCATAATTGCCTATAACGTTTTTATTATGAAATATATCACCTGTAACAATAATTAAATAATCGCTTTTACCTAATTTATATTTAGCTATATTATCTTTTAGTGACATAAATAAATTATTAAATACTATTGAATATTCTTGATATCTTGATGCCTTTTTGTCACCATTACGTATGTGTATATCAGAAATATGAAATAATTTCTTCATTATTTATATAAAAACAATTAACTCTAATATCAATTTTCATAATTAAATGCTATTATAAAAATTCCAATAAGTGATAATAATATTCCAATAAAACATTTTAAATTTATATATTGATTAAATATCATATAACTTGCAATTATTGTAAATATAATATTTAAATTAATTATTATATGAGTATAACTTATATTAGGTGATATTGAAAATGCATATTGCATTATAATATTTCCAATAATAATAACTAATGAAAATGCTAATGCATAACTTAATAATATATTATCACAATTATCATAAATTTTTTTTTGATATTCAATATTAGATAATAAATAAATTAAACTTATTATTCCTGTAATTATAAAACTTAATAACATAAATAAATTGTTATCGTATTTGCTATTATCAATATATTTCATTAAAACTACACCAAAAGAAGATATTAATGTTCCAATTAAAGCAATAAATATCCAATTATTTGTTAACATTTATATTACTTATTTAAAAAATGATAATATATTATTATTTATTATAATTATTATGAGTGATATTTGGGACAAATTACCAGATTGCATATTAGAAAAAATTTATTCTAAAATAACTTATCCACAACCTAAGCATTTATTAGAAGATATTAAAAGCTATGTAATGTTCATGAATTTTGTTAATAATGGTCATATGAATATTAATGGAATATTATGGAATATAATATTATATAATTCATTCTATAAAAATAACAAAAGTAAAAATGAAAAATTTCTAAATATTTTATCAAATAATAATAATGAACAAGATTATGTATATAATTATATAAAAAAATATGCTAAAATCATTAGCATTGATGAAAGATATAAAATTATGAATTATATTTTATGTCCAGAATAATTAGTGGTTTATTAACTAAATGTCAGATGAATATATCATTAATGGAAAAGATTTCAAACAAGCTTTAAAAAAAGCAAAAGAAATGTATTCTAGCGACGAATGTTTAAAATTAAAAAATGAATATAATTATGGAACATATATTGGTTTTAGCACACTTAAATTTGGTAAGAACTCTTTTATTATTTATAGCATGAAATTTGTGTTTAATAATTTAAATATACACAATGATAAAATATCTGGTAAATTTATACATACAATAAGTGATGTAATTCTTGATATATCTGATTCGGGAAAACAAGAATATATTAATTATGCTGATAACAATATAGCAAATATTAATAAAATATGTGAGGAATACTTTGAAGGTTATTGGTTCCCAAAAGAAAATAGAATACTTATATATGGTACAGAATTGAAGTTTCCCGATGGAGAAATAGCAATTGGTAAAGAAAATTATGACATATATATAAATGAACGATATATTATAGGTAAATGGGCTTTTAGAAAAGCTCCTAGAAATGGTAAAACAACACCTGATATGTGTTTAGGAGATACAGATGTATTTACAGAATATATATACATGTTTAATATTGAAGAATCATTATTATGTTTTCCTTTACATGTTTTTAAAAAAAATATTTTTAAATATATTAGCATATTAAAAAATAATAATCATAGTAAATCAATAAAAGGTAATGAATGGACACAATCTGATATTACTTCATTATTAAACAACTATAATGACATTAATAATAAATTTAGTTTACTTAAAGATTATTTACAAGATAAATATTGTATCAATAATAATGATATCATAAACATACCTTATGATGATTTTAATAAATTAAATATTAAAAATAAAATAAGTATTAATGATTTAATATATTTTAATAATAATTTTTTTATACCTATTAATAATGAAGAATTAGGTTCTTCATGGACTAAAATATCAGAAAATGAAATTTTTATAGGTAAAAATTTAACCCGCACTGATATGTCATTTACTTTATATTTAAATTCAATACTAAATAATACTACTAATAATATATTAGATATTAGTTTTTCTGAAAAAAAATGGAATGAATTTAATATTGATAATCTTAGAAAATATGATTATATATGTATAAATAAAAATAATGAAATAGTATATTTAAAACCTAAAATAAAAGAACAAGATATTGTTATTACTATTGATATTAATAGTGTTACAAATATAAAACAAATAGAACAAAAATTTGAATGTGTATTACGAGTAAAAATAGAATGGTTGCCAAGTATAGAAGATTTATATTTTATATTATCACATGGTATTGATAAATATGTTCCATCATGGTTTCCATTAGATTTAATATTTTTAAATAAATATGATATAAAATCGGAGAAAAAAGTAGGTCCATTTTTAACAAAAAGCAATGGCAAATATAAAAATGTTTATTATTATTATTATAATATTAGCTTTATAGATAAGGTAGAATTGAATAATTTTCCATTTGATATACAAGATTTAGAAATTGAAATGGAATTACCAAAATCTGATAATTATAATGTTAATTGGATAATTAATAAAAATAATGGTATTGTTAATCAATTATCAGAATGGCAGTATAAAGATGTACAGCACTCATCTCATAATAATATAAATAAAAAATACAAACGTATTATTCATATTTATGTAAAAAGAAATTTTTGGGTATATGTTTGGCGTATTATGTTTGTAATGTCATTAATTTCATGTGTTAGTTTATTTAATATAAGTATTGATCCTATTGAAAATTTAGGTGATAGAATATCTTATAGTGTAACTTTATTTCTTACATCAATTGCATATAGCATTGTTACATCTTCTTATTTACCAATACTTGGTAATCAAACACTAATGGATTGGTATATATTTCACGTATATATATATTTAGGTTCTAATATGGGTATAATATCATTATTACCTTACTATAATCCTAATTTTATTAAAGTTTATGATGTATGTATTCATTATACATATTTTATAATATGGATTATATGGCATATTTTATTTATTATTAGAGTTAAATATTATATATTACCCAGTGAAAATAAAAAACTATTACAAAATAAAATTATAGAATTATATTGTGATTATTGTGGTATATCTGGACTAGAATGGATTATAGTAGATAATATTTTACCAGATGACATACCTTATAATAATATATTATTAAAAAATGAAATACATAAAATATATGACAAAACAAAATATAATAAAATAATTTTAAAAGAAGCTCAATACTATAAATTAACTAATAATTATCCACCTATTACAAGAAACTCTTATATAAAAATAGATTATAATGGTTATAATTTAATATTTAAACCTATATGTGGTACAAAAAATCAAGTATCTGCCAATATAGATAAACATAAATGTTATGTTTGTGATAATGATATTATACAGCAATATAATGAGAAACTTAATAAAAAATTTTCAATTGGTTGTCATATAGGATATAGATAATAGCCAATTATATAAAAAATTGTATTATTATATATATAAATATGAATAAAATATTATTTGTTTTAAATTTATTAAATATATTATTATATAGTTATGCATATCCATTAAGTATTGGTCCAAATAAATTTAGTAATGGTGGAGGTAATTATAACAATATATGTTATTTAAATTACAATAATGCATATAGTTCATTTTATGAATGGTCAAAGAAAAATAATTTGACATGCCAAAAAAAAATATTAGATGATACTTTATGGTTAAATAAACATAGATTTATTAGCTCAACAGTATTAGTAGGTATTTATAATAGTGATGATGTTAATAACATATTAAATTATATTTGTTTACTTAGAAAGACATCACCAAATACATATAAGGTATTAAATATATTTTCTAATCCATCTAATAATTTAACAGACGATAATGGATTATTTAATAATTTAATATATTTTTGTAATAAGAATGATGCGACAATTGATTTTGAAAATCTTAAAAATATAGATAATAGTAGATATTATTTAACATATATATATAAATATTTATTTTAATGGTTTAATATTTATACATCTGCCTGTTTTAGGATTTCTTATTTTACCTTCTGGGCAATTTTTTATTTCTTTTAATGGTTTAATATTTATACATCTGCCTGTTTTAGGATTTCTTATTTTACCTTCTGGGCATGGATTTTGTGGTTTAATTTCTGGATTTTCTGGCTTACTTAATGGATTTTTACGCACCTTATTAATAGTTTTTATATTTATACATCTATTTGTTAATGGATTTAATACTTTTCCTTCTGGACATACCTTTATAGGTTTTTCTGGTTTTACTTTTGAAGATTTATTTAATTTATTTGATATATCATGTTTTTGTTTTTCTTGTGTTTTAATGTTTTTAGTAACATATATTACACATCGTCGTCCTTTACTAAATGAAAAACATAAGTCTTTGGGGTTTATTTTATCCAATGAGCATTTTTTATGATTTAAACAAAAATCGTTTGCATTTGAAATACTCCAATTATATTTCATAAGTTCGCATGGTATTGATATTTTATCGCTTAATTTTATAATTTTTGCTTTTTTTGGTGGTTTCCATTCGGATACGTTTAATACATTATTATAATAAAACAATTTTCCATCTTTATTTAATACTTCTTCCCATACATTTTTATCATCTGTATCATATTTTTTTAAATTAGTATCTAATGTTGTTCTTGTCCATCCATTGTAAACATATTTATTTCCTCTACATGTTAAACCAGCTATTGAATGCCCTCCTATATTTTTTTCGCCTTTATTCCAATTATTTAATATTATTGAATCCTGTACATATTTAATCCCATTATCAGATACTATTTCATCATCTAATTTTATAATATTTTTATATAATTTAGAATCTTTATCAACCTTATAATGTTGAGGATATTTATTATTTGAATTACTATCACTATAATTTATTATAATAACTTCTGGATTTTCAAACTTTTCTTTAATTGTTTGTTCTTTGACATATTTAATTTTAAATTGAACATACTTACTTTTTATTATTTCAACATTTGTCATATTATTAAATAAAGAATAATATAAATCATCGTTTACAATATCTAAATATAATACATTAACACCTAGTAATTTATAAACCTTTCTAATATACATCTCCGATTTAAAGCCTCCTTTATGTTTTTTTAAATTAAATACAAACTTCTTTTTATTATATTTATATAACTTATTTAGTAAGTATTCTGGTCTTATTTTATCAAAATATTTATAATCATCAGTAACATTACTTGATCTTAAATATTTATTATGTAATATATAATTTATTGTTTTAAATAATATAATTTTTTTATTCCATTTTTTAGATTTTTCTAGTAATAATTTGCGACTATTATCACTATATAATATAGCCATTAATATACTATTAAACCAACATGTAGGTCCATATTGTTTTAATGATATAACATTATTACAATTATCACTCATTTCTATTTAATATATTTAAAATATTTAAAGATATTGCAATATTTACATTTTAGTAATGGGTTCTGCGCCACTTAAACATATTATTAATATAGCTGATATTGTAGTAGAAGAAAATCATGATATAGACTATGATTTACATAAGAATCTAAGAGGATTCCCTATAAATATAGATACTTAAAGAAATGAGTACATAATTCTCTAAAACATTTATTTTTTATAAACTTTTAATTTTACAAAGTATTTTACAGATTATGTACTCATTTTATCATTTTTATTATATAGGAAAAATTGATATTTTATTAATATATATTAAGTGATAAGCGCAATGTCTAAGGTTGAACACTATAAAATAAAAGAACATTATAAAGATTTAGTTGAAATAAATGACACTGTTTCTGATAATTTGTCAAAGCTATACAATGATAACTTTTGGAAATTAAAAGACTTATTTAGTGATTATAAGAAACATTGCGATGAATTGGGAAAATCATGTAATAATGCTTGGGCTAATGGCATTATGTTACTAGATTATAAATGGGACAATATGGATTTAAGTAGCATAATAATTAATAATATTACTCTTAATGAACTTGAATCAGGCAAATATAGCAGTTTATATACAAATGGTCAAAAAGCTAACAATGTTAAAACTGATGCTGGATATGCCAATCGTATCCAGTTCTTTATTAAGACATTTCCCTGTTTCGCTAAATATAAAACCAATGAAAATCTATCTTGGGTCGCCATTAATAATCGCGAACTATTATTGGAGATTTTCAAATATCATAATGATAATAAACGATCACTAGCAACTATAAACAAAGATATCAAAGCAATGGTAAGAGTAATTAAATTACTAGTTGGTGAAGATAGTGAGTTAAGATATAAAATGTCAGCACTTCAAGTAGCATTTACAGAGCTAGAAAATAATAGAGATGATGAAAATATGATATTGACAGAAAATGAAAAAAGACAATTTATTAATTATGACAAATTAATTGAAATATTAGATAAATTACAAAAGGATTATCAAGATAGTGTTAATAAATTACCTAAAAGTGATAGAAAAAATGGCATGAAACATAATGACGAATTATTTTATAAGCATCAAATTATTCTAGCATTAGCTTTAAATATATGGGATTTTCCTTCAAGACATGAAAAGTTTACCATGGATATCATTTATGATAATAGTGCTGCTGAAAAAGATAAAAATTATATATTATTGAAAAAACTTAAAAATGGTAAAGTATCCAGAATAGTACATTTTATATTTAATGAAAATGTCAAGAAACATACTGCTATTTCTTATAAATTAGATAGTACACAACTTAAAGAATATAATAAAAAGTTATCCAAATTGATAAAGTATTCATTAGACACATATCCTAGACCTTACTTATTTCTTGGAAAGGATAACTGGGTAAAACAAAACTTTACTAAAGCCAGTTTTAATATGATATGCGAATGGCTAAGAAATGTAGATGTAAATAAAAATATATGTATTGATGGATTTAGAAGTGCATTTGTATCACATTATTATCCAACTTTAAATAATAAACTAAAAGAAATCATGAAGACGAGAATGCGAACATCTCGCGATATTATTGAAAGATTTTATTTAAAGTTTGAAAAAGATGAACCTGATAAACCAGAGGAAAAGCAAGATAAACCTGAGGACAAAAATATGACTCTTGCAGAAAGAAAAAGACTAAATTATAAAAAATGGTATGAAGCCAATAAGCAAAAAAAATTAGAATATAATCATAATCGCAATATAGATCCCAAAACAAAGCAAAGAAATATACTAAATGACCTCAATACTGGTAAAACTACATTAGCTAATTATAAAAAAGAAACAATTGTCAAATATAAAATATACCAACAGAATGAAAAATTTTATGGTGAAGAATTAACATAATTATTATATATTTAAAAATAATAATAGCTTATATAATAGAGTTAATAAAATGGTATGGCAAGTATCTACTGAATTAGGAGAATACAGAATACAAAATAATAATAAAAGTAATTCATATGGAGGTACTTTTTTTGATTATTTGACTGTTGAAGAAAGTGGTAATGTTGGTATTAATAATGGTAACCCAGAATATATTTTAGATGTAAAAGGTGATACTTATATAGATGGTATTATATATACATCAAATATTCTGGGTAATGAGCATCTTGATACAAATAATATATTAAAAATTAATTATGAAGAAGGTGAAATAAATAGTAATCTATTATTTGTATATGGTGATAGCACTTTTTATGGTAAAATAGGTATTGGAGTAACTAAACCTGAAAATTCATTAGATATAATTGGTAATATTAAATGTGATCAAATTGATGCTATTGGTAGCAATATTACATTAATAAATGCTGGTAATATAACAGATGGTATATTACCTGTAATAAGAGGTGGTATTGGTATAGATACAATAAATCCTTTACAATTAGTATATGGTGGTATAAATAAAATAGAACAAAGTAGTAGTTTATATTGGAATACTGGTACGGGAACTTTAAATGCTCCCAATTTCAAGGGAAATGGTAGTGGTATTATTTCATTAAATGCTACAAATATTACAGGAGGTACCTTATCTGTAAGTAGAGGTGGTACTGGACGTAATGATTTTATTATTGGCGGTGGTATATTAGTTGGTAATCTTTTAGGCAATAATCGATACGATATATCACAGACAGAAGCTCTTAAATGGAATAATACAGATGGATCACTACAAGTTACAGGTGATATTATATTGCCAGCAGGTAGCAATGTAATAATAGATGGCGTTCCTTTAAATTTTGATAGTTTTCCATTAGCTTCTTCTAATGTAAAAGGTATGGTTAAAATATTTGATGGTGATTTTAAATTTAATGAAGATAATCAACTTATATTAGCCACACAAGGTTCCTCAAAATGGGGTCGTGAAGGTAACAAAATTTGGTATCCATCTAATGAAAATCCAGAACCTACACATTGTGTTGGTATTGGTAAAATTCCTGAAACAGAAGCATATCGCCTGGATGTTGATGGAGATATTAATACATCAAATGGTGTATTTAGAATAAATGGTATAAATGTTATTGAAGAAAATTCCAATATTATATTAAATAGAATAAATACATTTACATTAGATAATATCGCTGTACCACCATTAATAGATGGATTGCAAACACAAAATGGTGGTTGGAATAACAAATTTTTTTCTCTAAGAGATATTGAACTGGATGGTGGTGCACAAGATAAAGAGTTTTTTATTTCTGCTACTCCCGAAAATTATCGCTTTACTTTTGAGAATCCTCTTATACTTAAAAGTGATTTAATTGTTGAAGGTTCATTTACACTTGATAACCCAGATAGTTACACTAATTTTAGTTCTTTAAAATTACAAAGAGCCCACGCAGAAAGTATTTTAATTGTTAATCAAACTTATAGTTCAACGGAAAATGATACAATTGAAGGTAGTATAGTTAATTTTCAAAAAGCCACCCAAACACATTTTCGCATTAACAGAGATGGTAATCTAGGTGTAGGGAGAAGTGAATTACTAGATTTCAATGAGACAACTGGTGGTACATCAATTGAACCAGCAGAAAAATTACATGTTATTGGTAATATAGTAGCAACAGGTAATATTACTTCTTATTATTCTGATAAAAGATTAAAAGAGTTTATTTCAAATATTGAAAATCCATTGAGTATAATTAATAACTTACACGGATATTTTTATAAAGCAAATAAATTAGCAATTGAAAATGGTTTTACTGACGAAAGAAATATTGGTTTAAGTGCACAAGATGTACAAAAAGTATTACCTGAATTAGTTAAACTAGCCCCATTTGATACTATTAAAAATAAAAAAGGAGAAACTGTTTCTAAATCAGGAAATAACTATTTAACAATTTGTTATGAAAAGCTTTCTCCTTTATTTGTTGAAGCAATTAAAGAATTAAATAATCAAGTTAGTGAATTAAAAAGTGAAAATGAATTACTAAAAAAAGAAAATAAAGAAATCAATGAAGATATTATTAAAATTAAAGAAGCTCTTGGTATAAATTAATAATTACAATTTTCAGATATCATATTTCCTACAATTGTATTGTGTTCTCCTCTAACATCCATATTAAACTGTAAACTATTATCAGCTGATGAAGTAGCAGATATTGCTGATTCTGCTGAACCAAATGATATAGAACGTTCCCTTTTAATATTATAAGGTTCTATTTGTGAGTGATGATATTCGGAATATTTTTCTGCTTCTTCTTTTTGAACTTCATAAATACATACAATTTCATCAATTACCATAATTGCTAAGTCTTTGATTAAAACAGGGATATTGCTATTGATACCAGCGAATCTTTTTTGATATTTTGTAAGAGCACTTTCAAACCCATATATATAGATTATGTATTCAATGTCTCTTTTATTCTCTGTTATATATTCATATATAATTGTTGTTTTTCTATTTTGTGCATCATTATAATTATCACAATTATTTACTAACATCATTATGTCCATAATTTGACGATTGTATCCTGATAGCACAGAATTAACATTATCGTCACTTGCATTAAAACTTACAACAAAATTCTTTTCGCTCATTTTTTGGTTATTGTCTATAATTTTAGATAATATTTACTGTCAATTTTTTATTATTATATTACATTTATATAGACTTAAATTATAATGTATTGGGTACCATTAGCTATTTTGAGAAGTATTATTTCAGCTAGTTTAATTATGTTTCTTAAAATTGATGATACTCCAAAATATGTATTTCCTGTTATTGTAAATATTTTAGTTGGTATTTTATGTGTTACATTTTTCTTATCATTTTATACTAAGCATATCTCAGAGTTCTATAAGCCTAAATATTATATATATGCTATAATTGTATTCTTCCTATTATTACTGAGCTATTATATCATAAAGGTATGTCCCAATCCAGCATATTTTAGAGCATTCGTTTCACTTGAAATTATGATAATATTAATTTATACATACTATTATAATATGTACTATAATAAAAATAAAGTAATACATATATCAGAAAGAGGCATTATGGGAATTATATTGACAAGCATTGGTTTACTATTATTATCATTTAATTAAACAATCATATTTACTATATTTAAACCTTCTTTATATTTTACATAATAATCATGTGTTGTTCTTGCAATAGCAGACTCAATACTATCTGGTAATCTGTAATATAACATATAAAATGATAAGCATAATGCAACTAAATTAATTGATATTAAATAAACATTTGTATTAAAATCTATGGTCTTTAAATATATATATAAAATATAGTTTACTGTAACAAATATTAATGATGTTGTAAATATTCTAGGACCACGTTTTAGCCAATATTCTCTAACCTTTGAATGGTCTAACCCTAAATCTTTTTTATTAATATTATTTAGTCCAATAATATAATTTAAAAACTCTATAATAAATATATAGTTATATATCTCACATATATTTGATGTGTTAATTAAATGATTATTTATAATAAATAGAATATCATCTTTATTAAAATTGGAATCTAGTTTCTTCTCTATTTTTATTAGCAAGTCTATATCATTTACTTTATTTACCAACTGTATCAGACTTTCATGGTTTTTCAGTTTAGCTATTTTAATTGTCTTATTTAAAAATTTAACAATATATTTTCTATTATATATTTTTATATAATATTTTGTATACATTTTAGCTCTGTTAAAAGCCCATCTCTTAAATGGTTTAGATATAAAGCGTAATATTCGTAACATTTTATAACATTATGATAATTATAATATTTTACTTTTTAAATTATTTTATCATAGTTATAATATTTAAAATCCTTATCATAAACTTCATTTATTAGTTTTATATTTTCTTTTGATATATCTTTTATATTAAACTTCCTATTATTACTGCTATCTTTTTTAACATAATTTATATCTAAATTATATTTTTTCATAAGTTCATTAAACTTTTCAATTTCTTCATATTTTATAATATAGTCAATTGTTTGTATACCATTATAATGTGTATATATGTGTTGTGGCATAAAATGATGAAAAGTAATATCATAAGCTTTTGCAACTTGTTCGCTAATATATGTATTAAAATCTTCTATTGTTTTCATTGATTTAGCAAATTTTAATCCACATTTACAATGACATTCTGATACTATTCTATCATATGGATTTCTAACAATTGTAAAAGTTTTTACATTAACTTTATCATAAGGATATGTTGAAAAAAAATGCAGTGGCGCATGCCAATATGATGAATTAGATTTTTTATATTCATTTTTTAGCTTACTTGTTTTTAAGTTTTTATCATTTATACCCCAGTATATATTTTTTTCCAATGCTAATTTTTCAATAAAAGTTCCTGATGTCTTAGTTATATGTACAAACTTTAATTCATAATTTCTATTACAATCTTGTAGAATTTTATTTTTCATAGTATCATCATATACTTCTGCGTAATCACTTTCTAGTAAATCTAGTAAAGTAAACTTCCCATCTATATACCATTTATTTGTTTTTAATTTGTTAATACAATTTTCTTTGCTAATTATTCTATAATGATAACATAATAATACTCCGCGTTTTATATCCGATTCTCTTAAATTATTATAAAATGCCGATAAAACTTGTTTATTATTATTTATACTATCAACTATATTGCAATTTCCTATACTGTCTCTTGGATGATGATCCCATAATGATTTATATTTTTCTGTTTTAAATATACATTTTACTTCAATACTATTATATCTGCATCTAAATTTATGTATTATAGAGTTTTTATGACGTTTATCATGATTCCATCTATATGTATTTTCTAATAATACACTTTTTGGATTATTTTCTTTGTAATTTGACGACATCATTACCCATGGTATTTTTATACAATCAGCATCTTTAAATG
>Ga0255759_10001584_pt1 | contig 20363 bp, 37 predicted proteins | sample 101ome_20_FD_179959 | JGI IMG/M metagenome (GOLD analysis project Ga0255759, IMG submission 179959) | Coastal salt marsh microbial communities from the Groves Creek Marsh, Skidaway Island, Georgia - 101404AT metaG (version 2) | ecosystem: Environmental > Aquatic > Marine > Intertidal zone >...
TTTGGGTTCTCCATATTCTTATTGTTACCTATATAGTACAAAAAGCGTACCAAAACAGTCATATTTTAAAAACTTTTTTTATATTACATTATTGTTGAATTTAGAGGTACAGACAAAAAAACACCCTTTCGGGTGTTTTTCAAAGTGTAACATTTTGTTTGTATAGTTTTGTTACGATGTATCATTTCTGTACAGACGCTTATTGTACTCTAAGATTCTAAGTCTCAAAGGCTTTCTCAACTGCCACCACTTCTTTTTAGATGTTCTTTTGAATAGATTTCTGAGGTCGTAGAATAGTATTTCTTTAATCATCCGTCTGTTGGTATTTAGATAAATCTAAATTAGGTAGAGGTTTTTCTATCTTTAGGTCTTTGAGTTTACTATTAGCGACTACCAGTTTGCTACCACCCACTATTTTACCATTTACAATATGATAAATAAAGAATGTAGTTTTCCACATACCGACTCTTACGATACGGCCTGGCGAACCATCTACTTCGACTACATCATCTTCATTGTAGTCATTACCTAAAAAAACCATTATCCCATCAACGGCTTCTTGTATAGTACTTTGGAATAAAAGGGTAATCACACCCGCTATGAACAACCAACCATACTCACCGATAAGGGATTCTATTGTTGCAGTTTCCACAATATTCTCCTTATCTTCAGTTAGTTACATAATAAATATAATATATATTTCCTATTATTTAGTAGATTTGACTAATTTATCAGAAACCTGTGAAGATAAAACTGATTGTATCGTAAAGTATAAAGACGGGTTTCTTTTTAATAATTCTTTAAATTCTTTTTGTTTCCATACCAAACATTGTGCATCGTATCTTACCTTACAGGTTGCTGTAGCAACTTTTTCAGTAAGGAACGACATCTCACCAACAAACTCTCCATCCTTTAGTTCAGCTATCTGTTCGTTGTCTACTAACACATCTACTGTACCATTGTATATAAGATATAAATCAGGAACTGGCATACCTTGCGTTATGATTCTTTGTCCAGCTTTTACCAACTCCCATTTAGCTGCCCGACTAATCTTCAGATATTCTACTGGTGTCATCTCTTTGAATAATGTATCGTATAGTTCTTGATTCTTATCATCCATTTTTACTTCACGCTTTTCGTAAAGTATTACAGCTATGTGATAAAGGTTAACGGCGATAAACACAAAGTTCCAATTGATAGCTAACCACATTGGTTCAGCTGGTATAATGTAATTGTATAATACTGAAAATAAACTAGCTGCTATAGAAACTATTCTAAGCCAAAATATATCCTTTACTAAAAATGAAAAGGCGATTAATCCAAATGCCAGATGACCAGCTAGTGTTGCGATATTCATACATTAAAAAACATCTTCTGCTAATACATCATCTATAGAACCTTTGATGTCTCGATTATCGATATCCAATTCACCATCCATATCAGCTTTCCAAGTTTCCTTTTTAGAACCATCATAGAATAAAGCCAATGATGGAAAGTTTCTAAATCTTAATTTCTTTACGACCTTTGGGGCATCTTCACTCTTTACTGTAATAATCTTACAGTCTTGATATCCTTTCACACCTTTCAGAATATCTTCATCTAATTCTTGTTCTTGCCATTCGGCTGTAACAACAACGACAACCATCCCACCATTTACTTCAGATTTAAAATTCTTATCATTTATCTGACTAAAACCTACAGATAGAAATAATAACAAACCTAACAACTTTCGCATATTTAACTCCTATTTGTCTTTCTTCTTAGCAACCTCAACTCTAAGGTTGGATACTAATTTTTCTAATTCTTCAATTTTTTCTTCGTATTCTTCAATAATATCGAATACATCATCCATATCTTTTTGTAGTCCACCAACTTGTGTTTTATATTGTTCGTATGAACGAGGCCAGTTATGTCCATCAGGTTTAGATGGATACTCATCACCAAATATAGATTCGATAGATGGTGGTTCGGGTAAGTTCTTAGCTTCCTCTATCTCTTGCAATAACATATAGTAACCACCGATACCAGCTGATATAACACCAACTAAAGCAACAATAGTTTGTATAGACATTGTGAACTTTGTACCCATAACTTTATCTTCTGATATCTCTATGGGCTCTTCTTTCTTTGGTTCTACTGGTGGTATATCTTTTACATCTGGCTTTATCTCCACCACTGGTTCAGGATGTATTTCTACCTGTTTCTCTTCGTGTTGTTTTGTATCTGTTGAAGAGTTCATCAAAGCATCTGTAATATCATCGAATGAACAAAAACCCATCTCAACAAGAATCTCACCGATTGTTCCCTGCTTACCTTTGACTTGGGCTTGTAGAGCTTTACTCAATTGTCTCTTTGTGATTATATCAGCATCACATAATAGTTGTCCTAATTTGACTCCATCGCTCACTAATATACTCCTTGATAAAAAGTAGCTTCAGGATCCGAACCTACTTCTAAGTTATCGAAAATTATAATCCCGTGTTGCATCTCATCTCTGTATGGATTGAAGAAGTATCCATCTGCTATACCACTTACTAAACCATCTTCATACTTCTCTATTGATGCTTGTGAAAATTCTGTGTAATCAGATAAACCTACTATCTCTAATGTGATTCTACCACTTGTTGTTTGTAGTAGTAATGAATCCATTTGTGTACCACCTAAGTATAGTTTTTCATCTATAGGTTGTCCATTATCTTGACCTGCATTATCATACATAATCAAAGCGTAATGTTCTTTCTCAGGTGTGACTCTACCATCTTCTCTTTGAAAGTGTAATACGAATATCTTTTTTATAGAACCATCTTCTTGTACTTCTGATGCTCCATATGTTGTAATACTTTCGTAATATTCACGAGCTATAATCTCTGTGCCATTTACCCACATCTGAATGTTTTCTTCTAATGGTTCTTCTACTCTATCATCTCCACAACTAAATAAAAATAGTAATGACAATACTAACAACTTCTTCATTTTCTATCTCCTACCAAATGGTTTGTTTGGTTTATCTCCTTCTTTTTCTAACCACTTTTTATGTTGGTTAGAAGTTCTACCCTCTTTAGCCCACTTCTTATTTAGTGCGGCTCTTTTTTGTTTTCTTTGTTTAGCAGCTTTATTTGGCAACTTACCACCCCACAAACTGATAGTTCATACCAAACTTAATATCATAAGCTGGTCGTTCCCAATAATACAAATATCTACCTTCGGTAAATACACCTAAGTTATCTTTTAGCTTTACACCAAAGATAGCACCAAAGTCATAGTCATTCCAACTATGCCACATCGGCTCCATAAACATAAATTCGTTTGGTTCTTTACCTTCTTCTAAATGAGTTTGGTAATGAGCCGCATTGTGATAAGCATAATCAGTATGACCATAATGCATTGGCAACCAATTACCCCAAGTATGTATCCACCAATTTTCATCATAGTGATAAAAGTCAATACCCAATACTAAAGATGTCTCACTTTGATATCCTAAATCGTTCTTTACACCACCTATATATTTTTCTAACATTCGTGGGAAGTGATATATAAAGTATTCTCTATCCGTATATGCAAATATTCTACCACTCTCATCTCTCCACAACCAATCGTGCCCCCAATACTCCCCACGACCATTCCAAAAAGGACCTTCACCTTCAATCTCTCTAAGTTGGCCTGTAACAGGATCTATCTCATACAATTGTTGACTATGCCATCCCGTTGATGTATCGGGATTCTGCATTGTAGGATCGAACCATTGATTATCATCAATACCAAAAGCATCTTCAGCAAAGTTCCACCATTGTCCTTTGTACCAAGTGGTATCTAAAACCATAGCGTCAAACCCATAGACAGGATGTTGTCGGTGTTTTACTCCAATTGATAAATGTAATTTATTATTAAGTGCTTCAGGTGTAAGATGTACTCTTAAATCTCCGTGCACATAGCTAATGTCTTCGAGACCTAATTCTGTAGCACCAACTTTAGCCATCAGATATTCACCAATATATCTTACCCAATATTCTTGATTCAGATAATCATTACCCCATTGTCTACCTTCTGAAAACTTAATTAAGTATTCCCAACCTTTAACAGGTCCAAATGTAGCACTTTCGTTAGAGTTTTGTTCTGAACCATCGTACCAAGTTCCACCTTTACCAGCAGACTTCACACCCCTTTTTGGTTCGTATTGAAATCTACCAATCTTACGCAAACCAAATGATGTTTGAAAATCAGGCTTTAGTTCTCTCTCTGTTCTTTCTACTTGCAGTATACCTGAAGATAATCCACCCACAATAGCAAATCTATCGTCTTGATATCGTGGTGCATTTAAACTGAAACTACCATATGCAGTTGAGTATTTTAAAAACTTCCATATTTCATTTTCAGCAAATAAAGATGATGTTAGGATTAACCCTATCACAATTTTCTTTAACATCTATTTTCTCCTATTTGAATTTACTATCAATCCAACACTTACCATAGTAAAGGATACCTAACCACACTGTAAATAAGATACCATCAAAATATGATAACTCATTCCAAACTGTTAAACTATCCACAACACGCCTTTACGACTTCGTTACCTACTGGTAACACCATCCACCAAGCTGCTCCTACTTCTACGACTATATCTGAAGCAGTATTCCACGCCCACTTCTCTACAGTACCATATGTTTCTTCTGTACCTTCTACAAAGTACTCAAATATTTCCCAAGCTATTCCGATAATCAGAACCCACAGAACTGCCCATAAGTCACTAGCACCTAACCATTGAGCTACTTTTGCAATAAACAAACCAGCAGCTATATGGTATGCTGTCCAGTGGTCTAAAGCACCTTTCTGTATTGTCCAACCAACAAATTTAGTAAATGGATTATCCACAACAACATCCACAGTTACAATCTACGCAATCACACATTATTTTTCTCCTAAAGTAAAGTTATTTGTACAACTATAAATATAAAAGAGTCTTAATTATATTGTAACGGGGCATCAAACTCAGATGGAACTTTCCAAACCATAATCCACCTTTTATCTTCACCCTCATCCCATTCTTCATATCCAATAAGTTCATTACCAGTTCCATAGAATCTTTCATTTACGGCATCCATCTGTTCTTCTTTGTTACAAATTATATGAAGTAAGTCTCCATTAGATCGTACATAAACCATATTATCCCACTCGTTGTATACTGATTCAGACCTCATTTTACCCACCTTTCTCTCCATATAAATCCCACATCTTTGGTGGTGGTTTGGGTTCGGCTACACCATCGTCTATGTGTATTTCTCCAGACTTAGCATCTACTTCAAAGTAAGTTATACCTCTTTCTAAAAATATCTGATTCAAACAATCCGTTAAAGATTCAAATATCTCATTGTTAATCTGCCATCTGTCACCTGGCGGTAGTCTTTTTGCGTATGTAACTTTCATAATAATATATATATTTAATGTCTTATTTTATAAAAATATCTATTATATAAGCTTGGTTCATCATATGTTTGTTTCTCTATCCACATAGATAAAGTCTCCTCTGCAGATAATACTCCAATCTCATAATCATCTTGATATCTTTCTAACAAACCAGCAACGATAGGATGTCTAACAACATCAGCTAAATCAAATCTACTGAATCCAACTCTTTTGAGTCCTGTAAATCTTTTTATAGCATCTTCCAATCCGTTTTCTCTTCTTATATCGGATTGCATCAAATCGCCATTTACAATGTACTTACTCCCTTGCCCTATACGTGTTAGGAAAGTTTTTATCTGTGCTGGTGTGGCATTCTGTGCTTCATCTAAAACAACTATACTATCTGTTAGAGTTAGTCCTCTCATATAAGCTAATGGAATAACTTGTATCACACCAGCTTTCTTCAACACATCTAATCTTTGTTTACCGATTATCTGTTCCATATTATAATACAGAGACATCATATAAGGAGCAGTCTTCTCATCAATATCACCAGGTAGATATCCCATCTTCTCACCATCAACTTCTACCAGTGGCTTTGTAATTACCAACTTATCATACTTACCTTGCGCAAGATTCTTTAGGGCATAGTGAGTAGCTAAAAATGTTTTACCACACCCAGCAGGTCCTACAGAAAAAGTCACATCATTTCTACTAATAGTATTATAAAATGTTTTCTGATTTGGTGTTCTAAATTCTAAAGATTTCCAATCTATTCTTTTGATTTGTGACAGAGCTTGTCGTTTGTTTTCACAGGGTTGATTGGACTTGATTTGTGTAACAGTTTTAACCTTTAACTTATTATCAGACATTAGAATCTCTCCTTTATTTGAGTTAGGAAATCATTCCTTTCTAATAATAAGTATTGTATATATTATATTAAATCATTGCTTTTTAAGATTTTCATTAAGTCTAATGTCACTTTATTATATTCTGGATACTTAGCCATCGTCTTCAATAAGTTTTCCATATACTCAGGTGGCATAGAATCCAATTCATATTCACCCACTATAATTGCTTGTTGTATGAAAGTCTGTATAGCTTCAGATAAATCTTTAGGTGTACCATCTCTTACAATGAACTTTTTAAATAATTTAAGTTGTTCTTTTTGTTCAGGCGACATTGTTAGTCTCCAATATTTTACCTAACTGAATAGCGTATCTGTCATTATCTATACCAACTCCTTTGTACTCAACAACCATTTCTGGAGCTACTTTAGCATAACCATTACGAAACTTTATAACATCATAATATCTACCCTCTAATCTTTTAGACCAATATGGTGTTATATCTCTGTATTCAATTGTCTTATCACCTTTGAGAATCGCATCGAAATATTTACGATACAAATTAAGATGTAGTATTTTCATAAAACCTCTACTTTAAATTGTCAAATAATTTTTCTGCTAAATCTATTCCACCCTTTTTGTCTGATGGATAGTGTGCTTTTCCTATTATTCTTGATTGGGCTATATCCTCACCTAAACGCATGAAGTCTTTTCTGTGTTCTGGATATCTCTCAGAATAAATCATACCTAACAAGTAACCCTGCGTTGCATGTCCACTGGGATATGATGGTGTTTTCATACTATCTAAATCCACACCATTTAAATCTATATTGTAAAACTCAGCTATCTGATATGGTCTTGGTCTTTGGTATTTATATTTCAATTCCATAATGTATTTTGAAGATTCTTTTAGATATCTTTTTGCTTCACTCTTATCAAACTGAAGTCCTAACTCTTTATGTAACTCAGCAAAAACTTTGTCAACATCATCGTGTTTTTTTACAAAATCTCTATTTTCTTCTATAGAAGATAAATACTTTACTTCCTCTAAAGTTTCTTTACTACTGTTTTCAGGATACACCATAGTCGGCATCTCTAAGTCTTCAAATAGAGTTACAATCCTATCTATTCTACTCTGATGTTTTTCGCTCGGGCCTTTGTTGTAAGTTAATTCGTTTAGTCCTATTAGTTCTTTTAGTTTAATCATACTGCGTACTTCTTTGTGCTTGATTTGAAATTCTTCTTTCTCATAATAGTTTTAGCTATCATCTCTAATTCCTTACCATTCCATCTTAATACAACTGGTACATTTATATCTGTTGACATATCTTTAAGTAAAATGTTTACCCCACTATCTAATTTAGATATTGGTTTACCATACTTCTTATATATCTGTCTATATATCTTTATAAGTTCAGCTGGTGATATGGGTTTAATATTTCTGGCATCATTAACTCTATCCATAAAGTGTCGAGTAAATTCAACATCTATTCCAACCTTTGCCCATACTTTATCTAAATACTTTTCTACTTGATTAAGTTCTGATTGAGATACATCTTCTAAAATTAGATGCTTCAATCTAATCATACTCTCGTATCTCCGTGCACAAAAACTCCGTTCATAGCTCCAATGTAAGCTAACTGATATACAAAGTCACCTTTGGTTAAGCTAAATATCACTGGTAGTTCTTGTTTTATTTTATATCCGCTGAACTTTTTTAAATCTTTTTTAAAATCATCTAAGTCATACTTACGAGATTTTCTACCTGGTATTACTCCTTCATCAAATTGATAACTAAGTTCGATACCCTGTATCTTTTCATATTTGATAGCTTTATCAAAACCTGCTGGTTTAGAAACTTGAACATTGCGACTCTGAACATTCTTATCTAATTTACCATAACCTAATTCTTTAGACTTCTTCTTAAACACTTTATCGAAGTCTCTCAGAAATTGTTTAGAAGCGCCATCTTTAGATAGTCTTAGTACTTTGTCTGATACTGTTTCTGATATTAAATCTTTTAACTTAATCACCTTTATACTTCCTTATGTTACCAACTCTGAAATCTTCATTAGATGGACTGGTCATCTCTATTACCAACTCATCATTATTTAAAGAAAATACATCTGCTACTTTTGAATTTTTAAGAGCTCTCATAAGTTCTTTTTTGTCGCTAGGATTAGAACGCTCGTTTACAAATTCAGTTAGTTTATCTTTCTTCAACTGATTCTGTACTCCTAACATAAAACTACGCATCATAGCAGGAACATTTGCTTTTGATTTATATTGATGACCTAATTTATAAATTTGATTTTGAATCTGTTTTAATTTTTTACCTAAGTCTGCATCAGGACCTTCGACAATCTCTGTAGATTCGTTATACTTTTTATCAGCAATAATTTTTACCATCCTTTTCACATCAAACATAAGATTATCTATTTCATTTCGTACCACACTATCGTCTTGCTTCTTATGAGCTTTTGCTAAATCTTTAATATTGATTGCTATTGCTTTTATAGAACGAGATAGTTGAGAGTATGCTGATGAATTGAGGTCTTCACTTAGTCCATTTGTTTCTAAGTTAGGATCGAATTTCTTTTTTCTTCTAATAAGCTCTTCGTCACTCAAATCTTTATCTACATAATCTGCTGGATTCTCTTTTAATAAATTCTTTAAACTAATCATTTGTCTTTACTCCTGCCATAACAACCTTACCTTTACCTTTTCCTTTGTTTAAGGCATCTTTTAGGTCGTCTCCTTTAAAGGATAGATTGATTTCTAAATTCTTACTTTTGATAAAAACATTATTGCCACCAAAACCTTTTACTTCGAATGTACCATTGGTGTCAACATAAGCTCTCTCATTAATATTTTCTTTTTGAAACTTATCATCTAAACCATCTTTACCATCTAAGTAATTGTAGACACTTTGTAAGTAATCCATAGACTTAGTTAGTTTAGATTGAACCCAAGCTGGCATTGATACTTCTCCACCATTACCAACATTATTAATAATTTTGTAAATCATTTTAGCGTACTCCATAGAACGCTCTAATTGTGATTTAGCCATCTTGCCTTCGTGGTCTTTAGCTTCTCTTAATCTGAAGTTCTTCCACTTCTCCCAACTGTTGGCTTTCATCTTTACCATTTTCTGCAACTCCAATAACGAGCTTTATGTCTTGGACCTGGATTATCACAATTATGTCTGGCTCTGAAGTTAGCTCTTGCTTTAGGATTAGACTTACGGATTCTCATAGTTCCACCTGGATTCTTCTTACCCTGCCCAAAGTTGACTTTCACTACATTACCTGCTGGGTTCTTTACATACACTTTGAATTTCTTTACATCACCTCTCATTGGTTTACCCAACTTAACTTTACGACCTTGATACTCAGCCTCAACTAAGCCTGACATTGTGTATCCAAAAGAACCATCTTCTGCCCATAAATCGTAAGACTCTTCTACAGATTCTCTTTTGTTTCTTTTAGCCTGTAACTCTCTAGCTTTTCTGTAAGCTTCTTTTTCTTTTTCAATCTTCTTTTTGTATTGGTTAATTCTTTTATTAAACTTATCACCTAAACTAGCCTCTTTTATACTTTTGCCACCCATTTGTTTATATACCTTTATTAGATTCTTTAGATGGTCTTCATCTCTAGCATTAGTAACACTACCTTGTTTCTTAATCTTCTTCTGAAACATCTTTATAGCATCTTCTAATTTTTTAAGTTCCATAGAGGCTTCATCCAAACCTTCTTTCTTAGATTTGTTTCCCCAATTAGCAGCACCGACTTTACGACACTTTACTAATGCGCCAGAAGCGTAGGCTGATGGCCAGACATCATAACGAGCTTTTACTTTGTGATAACAAGCGTCTTTCTTTTCATAGATATGTTCTGCTGATTCAGCACATTCAGTATGTTGACAAAATTTCATTACACTCTCCCTCTTCTTTCTTCCAGCACAATGTGCCTTTTGACTAAATCCTTTTGGGTTATTACAATCAATACTCTTTTTGTATTTCTGACTCCACCCCATTACTTCTTTGGTTTTGTGGAAACATAGATTGGTTTCTTACCGCCACCTTTTAGTGATGATGTACCACCTCTACCTTTCTTATTCTGAGCTGCTCTCTTTCTACGAGTAGCACTAGCCTTTTCCTTATCTGACATACTAGCCGCTTTAGAAGCTGGAACACATTTAGCGTATCCTCTCTTCTTACCACTTGTACCACAGGCAGGATGTCCACCACCTTTTTTCTTCTTACCGATGTTTACCCATCTTTGGTTAAACCATTTTCTTAAATTTTCATTTGTGAAGCTACCACAATTTACACAGATGTTATCAGCTATCATACCAGCTTGTTCCATAGTCATTGTAGTATCGACTCCTTCTTTTTTTACACAATTCCTATATCTCTTACCAAACATAATCTTTGTCTTACGAGTAGGATGTGTCATATATCCTTTTTGACAAGCTTCGTCTAAATCAAATTCTTTCTTTTTCTTTATTAGATGAGGACCTGCTGGTTCTTCTCCTAACTTACCATCTACTCCATAACCACAGGTTCCTTCCTTTACTACTTTCCTAATTAGTTTTGCACCACCCTTCAATTTTCTAGCAACCATTTTAGCAGCTTCTTTTGCATTTTTAGCATTGACTGTTTGAGACATAAGGCCGGGAGAACCCACATCAAAATAAACTTCGTATTTACCTTCGTCTACAGATTCGGGCATACCTAAATGACTTATTGTGCCCATACCTGATTTACTTCTTAGTTTGATTGGTTTTTTATCCATACCAAGCTTCTTTCGTAAAGCATCAATTTGTTTTTTAATCTTCTTTTGATTAGGTGAACCAGGCATTGTTTTCATAGCTTTACTGTATAATTTGTATAACTCAGCTTTACTCTCTCCAAAGTATCGTCTATCTTTCATAGCCTGAAGTCCTATAAGTGCCATAGTTTTATCTCGAGGAGTTGATTTTCTGTATGTCTTAGCTACATAATCATAGTTCTTCTTAAGCATATCTTTGGCATCTTTTGCGCTACTTCCATATTTTAAAAGAAGTTTATATATCTTAGCGACTTCTTTTTTGTTTTTTGGATTCAAAATAATCTCCATTCAAATAAAGTTATACAATTATAAATATAACGGAGACTAATTTTTATAGATTAGTTATTTGAATAAGTATGATTGCTAAAGCTAGTAATAGACTAATAATTGTTTTCAATGTAGGTATTTCTCCGAAAATAGCCCAAGCCATTAAACCAAATACTATTGTACCAACACCAAATCCAGCTAATCTAAAATTCCAAAAAGCACCAAAGTGTTCATAAGACCATTTGGTGGCATAAAAGAATAGTGGTGCTATTGGTATACTTGTTAGATATACCCACCACATACTCTTAAAGAATTTACTGGATTGTGGAAAAGCGTAGTGTCCTTGCAATTGATAGAAAGCGATGATAGAACCAATCGCTTGGGCTATGACCGCCCACCATAGTTTAGACACTAAAAGTTATCCCACTCAGATTTCTCCATTACAGTTAATATACCCTCAACCACTTCTTTGGCTTTTGATGGGTTAAATGATATACCCTTCTTTGTAGGTTTCATTTCTCCATTATCATCGTACCAAATTCTTAAATCAATAAATTGATGCCCTTCATATTCTGATGGGGATATACGAATTACTTCTCTACTATTCTTTTGTATCTCTACCATTACTTCTCCTTATTAAATTTTTAGACTACAATCCAATAGAGATGTTAAATCACCTATATTAGCATCTAATTTTTTCTTTAACACTTTGTCATCCATACTTTCTAAAATTGTTATATTGTGGTCTAATATTTTGTTCCAATAATCTTTTTGAGATTTAACTCCATATTCAGGCCAATTTAAGTTTTTCCAATCTTTATGAGTGTTATCTTCTTCAAATCCTAAAAACCCATTAACAGCTTTATTATCTTTATCATTTGGATGAAGCCATCTAAGATTGTCTCCAGTATTAAAATCTATCTTAGATAATTCACTATCAGATGAAAGAGGGTATAGACTATATTTGTTTCTGACTCCAGTACCTCTACAAGCATTCAGATGAATATCCATAGACTTTTCTCTATAATCACTCTGACCTTTTCTGTCTGTCTTTTTACCTTCTATTTTAGATTTGACTTCTTTAGGTATGTATGTAAACAATTTATCTATTCTGGCACTAACATTTGTAGATTCATATTTACTTGCGTTTTCTCCAAAGTATTCTACAACAGATACATCTTTGTTTGTATTTGTTTCTTTATCTAAGTAAGTAACCTTTCCTGTTAGAAGATTTATATAGGTGTTAGTAACATATTTTACTAAGGTATTAATACCCTGTTTAGGATACTTCTTTTTGAAAAGTAAAACTAAACTCATAAAGAATAAACTGGTATCATCTTTCTTAATTGATAAACCTTTTAGAGCATCTCCTTCTTTACCTTTATTCTTTATTTTCAATTCCCTATACACATCGATAACTTTATCCCAATCACTATTATCGTAAACATCTAAATATTTTGCGTAAAAGTTTTCTATATCTGACCTTGTTGTCTCACGTACCATTCGTTCCCATTTTGAACTCCAATATTTCCATACTGTAGGATTATCACTTGAAGACCATTTCGTAATCATCTTACAAGCTTCATCTAAATCATCGATATCTACATACTCAGAAATCATATATGAAAGGTATATAGGAACTAATCTGTAAGCTATTCTAGTTGAGGCTTTCTTTTGCCAACCAGACATAAACTTATTCTTAGTAAAGTAATTAGAACCAGGCTTATCTTTAAAATAGATTAGTAAATCTTCACCACAAAACTCATCGTGGTACTTATCAAATAAAGATGACTTTATTGGTGTATCATAGAAGTCAAATGCATTCCAAGGTTTTACCAATCTGTTAGCGTTTACCATATCTTTAGAATGTAGATGAGAAGAGTAACAATTTATTTCATAAGATATGTGACAACTATCAAACTGATTATTTATAACCTCATCATTAGTAACAACATCTTTCAGAGAGTAAAGAGACCTTTTTCTTTGTTCAGACATACCACTAAAGTAATCTGTTATCTCTTCTAAAAAGAATCTACGGCTGACATCAGGTTTGTATTCAGTTTTTATAAAATCTATCATCTTCAACCACTCATTACCATTTAAGTATTTTACTTCCCAATACTTGCTAAGTAAAGAAACCATAGTTCCAGCATCTCTAATGAAACCAGACTTTTTTGAATTATCTTTCATTATAGTTATTAATATTGCACCCTTACTTGATATACCAGAAACAAACCTAATCATATGTTCTAGTTTGTCTCTGTAAGATTCTTTAGTAGCCAAATCTTCAAATCTATTTGTTTTATTTTCCAATACCTTTCTAGCTAATAGTTTAATAACTTCACCAAAATTAGTTACACCAAACCTGTGAGGTTCTGCGTCTAAAAATCCTATTGATTTTTTGTTCGATAAATACTCTATCGATTCTGTAAGATTATTCATTTTTTATTCCTCATTATTTAATTCACTGCAAATCTTTTCCTAAATGATTCACTCAATTCTGTTATGTGTCTACACTTCCTTCTAAACTTGTAACCCTTACAACCACAACTATATTGTTTGTGGTAAGGATCCCATTCGACTGTGTAGTGATTACCATTAGAGCCATCAACTCTCCATTGATTATCAACCATCACTTCACCATCAAATACTTCTATTATCTTATCAAGCAGATTCATTATTCCAAACCTTATTCAATTTATACTTCCATACTTCTTTATCGTTTCCTAATTCTATTATCAACTTTTCAAGTTCATCTTGCACGTGATTAATATAATACATTGTATCTGATGTATCAGTACCTATATCACCTTCAGGACAGCAAGAGTAAGCATCTGATGCTGTACCTTCGATGTCTTTAAGTTTTTCTATTAACTCTTTTAAAGTCATTATACTGCTCCAATATTAACTAAGTGGTCTAGTTCATCCATTGTACCATCAAAGCCTGGAACATCCCTATCCAAATCAATGTCTGTTGAATAGTCACCAGTCCTACACATCCTATCTGTCATATCCTTTTCTAAGTCAGCCATCAATGATGCCTGTCCTTCTTTACTCATCCAATTAAATCTATGGAATTGTTTCTTAACTTCGCCCCATTCATCTTCACCAACTCTCCACATCTCAACAATCTTAATGCCATCAGATACAGAAGAATGAACATACTCAACAATGAGTTTGTTTCCTTCAAAGTTAGTGGAAGAATCGAACTTCCCAAATGTCTTTTCAAATAGATATGTCATTTAAACTCCTTTTTAATTTCTACTAAATGTAACAAACAATTGCAATACAAGTCAAGACTTTTATTCTAAAAGTTTCCTGGTGCTACCTGAAATGTGTTAAGTCCTAAGTCTCTCCACATCTTCACAACCTTATCTCTATCGTCAACAACAAGAAACACATCGTCAATGTCTACGAAAGTATCTAACATTTTCTTTTTAAGAATTTCATCAGGCATAAACCTCATTTCGCCTGTTGCTGGATTACCATCAGCAATCGGCCACGACTCATCTTTGAACTTATCAGGCCTAAGAACCAATAAGTCAAATGGTACATTGTGAATCTTCAACCAATCTTTAGTGGCGTGAAAACCTCTATCGTTTCTACCAGAGAAGATAACAATCTTAAACCCATCAGCTTTAAACATCTGAGCCATTTTAATTACTGGTGCATTTGGTTTATCCCAATCCATAATGGAAGATGGAGAAGCAAATATCTGCCAATCTAACTTACCATTAGGCATAAGTGACTTATCTCTCCTAACATCGATGTCAGCGAGAGTTCCATCTAAATCGAATATAACTGTTTTTTTATTTTTCATTTTTTAATTCCAAACTATTAATTTATTATTTACCCAAATTTGTTTGTTAGGAAACTGAAGAAGAAACTTATTATCTTTCATACCTTTTACAGTAGCTTGAAAACCATTGAAGAAAACAACAGCGTTTTTCCAAAGTCCGTTTTTTATCTGATTCCCTTTCATAACACCTAAAGCTACAAAAGAAAGTGTATACGAGTCAAGACTTTTTTTAATTATTTTTACAAAGGCAAAGTGTCTATAGTTTCGAGTGCTTTGATAGCGGCTAGTAAAAACATACCGAGTGGAATACCAATACATATTCCAAATATAATACACATAACAGCGTCTTCTGTATTTAGATTTCTATTCATACTTTATATACTCTATTATATTACCAAACGAATCGTGATCGTAAACAGATTCAGAACCATCTCTATGTTTGGTTGGGTTAGTTAAATCATCTGATTCAAATGCTATATGTGGTGGATGGTCTTGTGGTAGTACTAAAGCTAACTTAATATTATCAAATTGTAATTCAGCCCAACTCTTATCTTGATAGTTAACTTTACAATCAAATCTTTTAGTATACCACTTTACTCCTTGTGCTATGTTTGTTACTACTATAGCGATATGGTCAATTCTTTCCATTTCTTTTATCTCTCTCATCCATAAATCTTAATTGTAAATCATTCATCATTTCTTCTAATGTAAATGTATCTCTACTACTTGGTTCTGTTTTATCTTTTGGATATGTCTGTTGGTCTCCGAAAATAAAGTCGTCTAACATATCTTCGTAAGACCTCATCTCTATTAGTTGCCTTATAAGTCTATTTAACTTTTTTAAATCTGGATAGTTATCACTTACCATTTGCATAACTGCTATTATCTGATTGAGTTGATGCCCGAAAACTAAAAACGACTTACTATCTTCTTTCCACATAACATTCTCCTGTTTATAATAAGTATCATTTAGTTTTCTGTATCGAAGAAAAATGTTTGAAATAATCTACCATCGTACTTATCTTTACCAAAGCCAGCTACATCACTTCTGTGATAGTAAGTTCCTCTATACAATACTAATCTGTTAAATACATTTCCAATAGTTAGAATCCTATCCCACTTAGTTAAATCATTTGTTTCAGTTGGACTGTGGTTAAAATCCGTTATAGGGTTATTTGGATCCCACATTGAAATACCAGTTCTTTTGTGTCTACATATTATTGTTCCTGATTCTACTGGTGCGTTTGGTGTTAAATAAATAATACCAGCCCAAACTGTATCATCGTGGTGTACCCAAGTAGTATCATTCTCTGTAGTGAACTGAAAAGCAGTATTGTATCCACCGATAAAGTGAGTTATCTTATCATCTAATATTCCTTCTAAAAAAGTTTTTAAGTAACCTCTGTGTTCTTCATCCCTAGCTTCAGTTCTTAAACCAGGATAATTTCCTTTAACTTCGAAATCCGATGCTAAAGCTAAAGACCTTACATCATACGGGTCGTTATAAAAATTTTCTATTACACGAACTCCATCTACCATTCTTCTCTCCTACCAAAGTTGTTCTTTTCTATCCTCTTCTTTAAATGTCTTTTATACCAAAGAAGAAATAGAATTTTCTGCATTTTGTCTATTATGTAAGTTATATAGTTCATAGTCCTCTTTATTATTTTCATAGAATCTTTGTCTATCTATATCAGCTGATATGAAATCAAATCTCTTAGAGCAGTCATCACAATGTATTGGAGCTACTCTAACCATAGAATCATACTGATTTGTTTTTGGTAGTTTAACTCTTTCTAATCCAAACATATTTTGAAACCTTATAATATCTCTATTCATATGTTCAACTATACCAACGAACTTAAAATCAGATAAGTCTTTACCGACATACTTTGTCATAGTATTCACAACACTATCAGAGTTTATGTAATCATTTATATCCATATTCTCAAACGGCCAATCTAAATCCGAAGCGTAGTATCTTTGAGCATATGCCAGATACTTAGCTTGTGATAATGCTCTTTCTAATGGTTCTCTTAACCAAACTACTTTATTACGATTTTCTGATGGATACTTATCTATACCAAAATGTCCGTACATCAAATCAAAGTCTACATCTCCGTACCTATATATATTTTCTCCAACATCTTCATTTACAGTGCTTTCATTATCCAATAATATCTTGTAGCCAAATGTTTTAGAATCCCAATTTATAGAAGAGTAGTCTTTAACCAAATCTCCTACAAAGTGCAATTCGTTTATCTGTAGGTGTGGGTTAACATCTGAAGTATCATATTTTTCTACTTCTACTCCTACACCATACAGACTTAGTAGATAGCGTTGAAAGGTTGTACCAGCACATCTCGGTATGTGGTACACTGTCATATTTAGATTAGTCAATGTGTAGTTCCTTATATCTCTGAACTGCTAACTCTTTATGTTTAGCCTCAATCATAATATCAACATCATTACCATAAGTATCAATATAATCGTAGACATAATCAGAATGTGCTTGAGGTCTAATTGATTCGTCAAGTTGTTCGGTACTACGACTTTCGCTGTAGTGGACAACTGGTACAATACCTTCTGGCCAAGTTGAGATAGCCAACTCCAAAGCTTCCTTCTCCGATAGTCCACCATCGCAGAACCTGTGGTGATGATAATCGAATACAATAGGAATACCGATTCGTTTGTATACTCCATCATATAACTCCTTTACTGAATACATTGATGCTTTGTCATCATTCTCCACAGTCAATCTGTTCTGAACTGATTGTGGTAGTCTTTCAAAGTTCTTACAGAATCTTTCCATCGACTTTGGTTTATCTCCATAAGCACCACCAATGTGTATGTTGATTTTGTTGTAGGGTGTCTCACTCAATCCTATCATATCAAATGTGTCTGCGTGGTCAGTTAAGTCACCAACGCAATTTTCAACTACGTGTTCGTGTGGAGATGTCAATACATTGAAAGGACCTGGATGAGATGTAATTCTAACTTTATGTGTCTTAGCTTTTACACCAGCGGAATGTAGATACATCTGTATCTGTTTTAAGTCTTTTAAGTCTGTCCACTTATACTCAGACTTCCACGGTGCAAGACCTGATGTGATACGAAAGAAGTTGTAACCATTGAGTATGTTCCAATCTATAATCTTATCTAAGTCCATAGCATTGGCTAGTGTAAGTTCACTAGCGTAATCAATACCTTTGGTATCGAATGTTCTTCTAATCATACTACGGCCTGTAGTGATTGGTTTTACTCCTCTTTCAGCACCACCCCACTTCTGTGGATATGATAACTGCATATTGATACAAGCGTATCCTATGTTCATTTATTTAACCTCTTTATTGTTATTTTATCTAATTCATTCCAAAGTAATTTACTTACAGCATTACCAACCAATCCTACTAGCATCGCACGACCTTCGTTATGTTCTCCTTCATTTGTATCAAATACTATTTCTGATTCTGCTTTTTTATTACTACTCCACTTCATAGGAGCGTCTGTTTTAATTTTGACTTTCACTACCCTAGCCAAACTCCCAAACAAAATCCTATGCTCCAAAAGAAAACGGCTATAGTTAATAGTTTTGGAAACTCTTTATTCTTTTTACTAAGTACTTGGTCTAACATTCTATTCCTCATATTTCCTTTCCCTCAGGTTCATCCCAATATCGTTCTGAGCCTGGTTCGTTTATTTGTGATTCAATAAAATCTTCTGACGACATATTATCATCGCCCATATAGTCAATACCATAATTGTAGTAATCGTTAACATATCTTTGAATATCTTTTGGATAGACATAAAGTCCTTGCATATTTCTTGGTCTAGTTTTTCTATAGAAGTCTTGGTCTTTACATAGTCTTTTATATATATAGTGCCCGAGTTTGTTAAACGACATTTTTTTTATACCTTAAGCTTTGTTTTCTCTTCGTCACTAAAGTTATCAAAGTATTTTGTATCTATTAACTTCTTATGTGATATACCGAAATGTTTTCTACTAGCAACATTGATTAAGAAGTATGGTGCTTTCTTTCGTGTAGGTTCACCAGCTGCTGTAAAATCTTCATATGGTGACAGACACAATGCTTTAAGGCCGGTATCTTTAATTGATTTCTGTAAGAACTTCTGATACTTTGTTCTTTCTACATCTTTCCATTTAATATCTGCGGTATCCATACATATAAATAATGCAGAATCCTTTTTAGAATCTCTGAAACCATAGAACAATTCATAGAAACTCTTTTCATCAGGTCTCCATATATCTACATAAAGATTATCTTTCTCTATCTCAGCTTTTAAGAACGGACATACTGGCATATCAGAGAAAGCTTTATTAGGTTTCTGTAGATACTTAAAGTATTCCTCAGCTTCTAATAATATCTGCCAATCTTCTTTATCAAATATCTTTAGTTGCATATGTTGGTTGCTTATTGCTCATTTAGTTTCCTCAAAAACTTTCGGTGCTTAGTTGGTAAAACGGCTAACGATGCTATTTCGCTCATAATGTTCGCTTTTTGGGTTAGAGAAATCTTGTCGCTCGAATACATCGATTGTGTAAGTTCCGCCGCTGCTTCGTAACCTCGTGACTCAAACTTCTCCAACGCTTTCGCAAATGCTTCTTTGTAAGGGATGTATATGGGTAATGGTGTGCGTAACGGATTAGTTCTACGCTTAGGTGTGGGTGAGTTCTTCTTAGATAAGTAATCCTCTAACCACCTATCCCAACTCTTATCCGCATAGATACCTTTAGCCTTACGCTCACCACCTACACTTCGGCGGTCTAATCTTTTCATATTATCAGATTGTTCAGAAGACATAGGTTGGATATAACCACCTGTCTTATGTGGGTACACTGTATGAGATGCATACTTATCTACCTTACTACAATCTAAACATTCTGTATAACCTAATTGAATACGCTCATCGGATAGAGTAGCGTCACACTCTTTACATACTATCATATATTATAAACTCATATCTAAAAATTCTCTTTCTAAGTCAGGCCAATCATAACCATACTCTGTCATTACCTTACCTATCTTAAATGAATCTGATGTACTATGATAAGGTAAAGGGTTCTTACTTCCATCGCCCGCCATATAAGAAAGTAACCATACTTTATTATCAACTATATTATGACTACTAACCATACCATCAGGCATAGCTCCTTCATCAAAGTGAAGATAGTCATCGACTAAGTTAGCTTTAATA
>Ga0255759_10001586_pt1 | contig 20355 bp, 33 predicted proteins | sample 101ome_20_FD_179959 | JGI IMG/M metagenome (GOLD analysis project Ga0255759, IMG submission 179959) | Coastal salt marsh microbial communities from the Groves Creek Marsh, Skidaway Island, Georgia - 101404AT metaG (version 2) | ecosystem: Environmental > Aquatic > Marine > Intertidal zone >...
AAGTTCGTCGTCCTTCAGATGACGACATGATTTAGCATCACCCTGATGCTAAAGGTTGAGAGCATATATCTAACCGGACGGCGTGCTCTCAACCACTAACAACATGAGTACCGGGCTTTGCCGGGAATGACCTTGTGTTGTTGGGTGTAGCGGCATGGTGTGCAGGGAGATCCTGCAACGCAGCCGTAATTCTGTCATGAAACACCGCTACACTCTTTACAATAAACAGAAAGGAAATTATGCCAGCATATTTTGATACTGGTTTTAGTGTACGTAAACCTGCATGGCACGGTCTTGCTACTGTCTTGGATGATTATCCTCGTAACATTATGCAAGCACGTGAAGATGCAGGATTGACATGGGAACCAGAACTTGTACCTACTTACCAGCGTATTGTGACACCATCTGTTGTCCAAGACGGTGAACAATGGTACTTGCAAGAAGAGGAACGATTCGAGGAGGTGCCTGACAGCAGGCTTGTTCGACGTGACGATAACCATACTGTGATTGGTACAGGGCTATCGACACGTTACACACCTATTACTAATCGTGAAATGTTTAATGTTCTTGAAGCACTTGTAGATCAAGGTCTTAAGATTGAGACTGCAGGTTCTATTAAGGACGGTGCGATTGTTTGGGCGTTGGCGTATCTTGATCAGCCATACACGTTGCCGGGTGACGACAGTGTTTCGTTCCCGTATCTTGCAATAGTTAATTCGCACGATGGCAAATCTGCTATGCGTGCTATGGCTACACAAGTACGTATTATTTGTTGGAACACAGTAATGGCGGCGTTCATGGATTCAGAACGTTCAGGTTTGTATTATCAGTTCCGTCACAAAGGTGATGTGCAAGAACGTATTGATGAGGCAAAGCAATCTATTGCAGGTATGACAAAAGATCGTGATGATTGGATTGAACTTGCAAATCGTTTGCTTGGTATGCCAGTTACATCAAGTTCATATGCCGCATTTGTGCGTGAGTTTTTGCCAGAGCCGCCTCCCGGTACAACAACTGACCGTGTTATGAATAACATTGAGACAGCACGTGCTCAGTTTGCATACTTTTATAATGGACCACAGAACGAGGGTGGTAACGGTACGGCCTTGCAGTTAGTTAATACTGCGGTTGAGTACCTTGATCATGCTCGTGGTTATCGCAACACCGATACGTATCTTGGTCGCACAATACTTAAGCCAGAAGCAATGAAAGCGAAAGCAGTAAAAATTGCTATGGAAGTTTGTGTTTAATAGTACGAAGATAAAGACACTCAGTTAAACACCCATTAACTAAACCACGACTTCTACCACTTGTCGGTCTTTATCTTTTAGAGTCCCACCTTGTTGCTAGTCATACAGCAAGGTGGGGCTCGCCTCCCCTACATATTGAAAGGAACAATAATGATTAGAGAATTTGAAAAGTTGGATACTCGTGACCCTAATATTAATTGGGATGCGTTCATTCCGTTGATTAAGAACTTGCAGAAGAAACAACCTAAGCAGTTCAATATGGAACATTGGTTTGATGACCTTGACCAGTTGAATAACAAAGAAGAGTTTTGTGGTACTGCTTGTTGTATTGCTGGTTGGGTATGGGTTGATGAAAACATTGACCTTATTAACCAGACGTATGAAGAAGCCGAACAATTAATGGACTTGGATTCTAGGTCAATTAGTGACAGCGAAGTTGATGACGTTATTTATGAACGTATCAAGTTGAAATACCAAGACATGAATTTGTCGGTAACATCATCGCAAGTTCCTGAGTTTGCAAGACAACGACTTGGTTTAAACGAAAATCAAGCGGCACAGTTGTTTAATTGTTCTTATAACGAAATTGATAGTGACGGTAATCTAACTAATGTTTGGTTCCATAACCGTGACGAGATCGGTCTTGATCTAGGTTGGGATGATACAGGTGAGAAAGAACTCGGTCCTAGTTTGCAAGACATTGGGCTTGACCATGCCATCAGGTTGTTGACTGGTTTGTTTATGGGCGACTGTCATTTCCCTCCTAGTTAGAAAGGAACTATTATGACAAAAGCAATAACTATTTATCCTACATTTATTCCAAATCCATTACTAGCGGATGTGCAACACGATTACCGACTTAACACGTTTGTTGCTGTTGATAATGAAACTCGGCAAGTAGTTACACAAGACATATTGCTTTCGTTTTTGTTAGACAAACCAGAACTTGAAGGTTGTTTTGTTGGCATTGACCCATCAACTATTAATTACAGAACGTTTGTTAACAGAAATGTCAAAGACCCCGTAGATCCGTGGCCCCCCAAAACACTAGGAGAACAAATGAGATGAGCGAACCAAAACGTTGCCCAATCTGTAATGGTTGGATACCTAACAACGACACTCCGGGAAAGTATCCCGGTGCGTTGTCTCGTCGTGATAACGAGACAGAAATTTGTAGCGAGTGCGGAGTGATTGAAGCAATCGAAGATTATGACGGCACACGTTCATTGTCTGAAGAACTTATTGACAAACTTAATATACACATACGAGGTAGTTAAATATGAAACGACCATCGCTTAAAGATGTACGACAGAAACAACGAGACTTGCGTAACGCAATAATGTTGATTAACCGTAAAGCACCTGAAGCATGGGACACAATGCCCGGACTAAAAGACCAAATGTTTATTGTGCTAGGGACAATGGATTGGATTCTTGATGGACGAACACATGTCGAAGAAGCAATCGACAATGTTATTGCGGCAAGCGAACAAGCAGAACTACTCTGATAACAAACAAGTAGTGTCAGATATTATCAACCTTGACAAGATTCATGTAACGTCGTGTGTTTGTGACCTGTGTAATCCAGATCGCAAACACGACGACATGTAAAACGCTACTTGGCATCTGATTTTGAAGCAGTCGTTTTTTTAGTCGTTTTTTTCGTGGGGGTAGATGACCCAATTTTTTTAGGTTCGTCGCTTACAGAGTCTTCTGACGGCACAACATCGGAAATGCGTGGCTGTTCCACTCTGCGTAATGAACCGGGCATCTGTGTCCATGTCACTAAACCTGCTTGACGTAAAGCAGCAAGTCGAGTTTTGGTGTATGCACCAGAGATACGCAAGCCTGTAGCAATTGCGCCTGAAGTGCAAGCGTTGTGACGAGCACGAATCTCGTCAATCGCCTGTAAAATTTTTGTGTCGATGTTGGAAGAATCTGGCATGGTGATAGTATATCTGATAACTGAAAGGAACCGTAATGATTAAACGTGATATTTCTGATCTTCCTCGTTCACAAGGCGATGACGGAGTACCACCTTCTAAAAATAATTTTATTGCTCAACGTTTGGCTGAAGCATGGTTTGCTAAGTATCAAGCCGAAGGGCATATGGATAAGGCACGGGCTATTCCAGAGTTGCCGTATCGTGCGTCGCAAGCATCAATGCGTTGTGATCGCCAACTGTATTATGCGTTGACTAACGAACCAGCAACCGAACCATTCACGGTTGCATCTGCGTGGGCAATGGGGTTAGGAACTCTTGTTCACGAACATGTTCAAGATGCTGTACAAGAATTGTTTCCTGATGCAATTACTGAACCAACTGTTGACTTGCAGTCGATAGGTATTCCGGGTTCAGGTCACGCTGATCTTATTGTTGATCACGATGGTGACCGTGTGCTTGTTGAACTTAAAACTACTGGCGGGTTTGGTTTTAAAGATATGGCAACACCTCATGGTGGTCGTCCTAAAGGTCCAAAGTATTCGTACTTGTTGCAGGCTGGCATGTTAGCGGCGGCTTTAGGCATTGAGAAAGTTGTTATTGCAGTGCTCGCTATGGAAAGTGCGTCTGTTGGTATTCAACGTAAGTATGATTTGACTGATGCTGAGCGGTTTTCTGCTGAATGGCATTACCATATTGATGAGTTGATGCCTTACGTAGAGGCTGAACGTGAACGTATTGAAAGGGTTATTAATGACGTACGTAATGATCAGTTACCCGCTCGTTTGCTACATGATCCTGAAGTGGCTGAAGGAGCGCAAGTAACAAGACCGTTAAGTGAGCGTGCTCCGTGGATGGTAAGACAAGTTGATGACAATGGTAACAACATTGTTGTAGAGGCTGGTACTACATGGATGTGTGGCTATTGTCAATGGCGAACCACATGTGATCAGGCAGGAGAATGATATGCCTCGCAATACTATTACCCCGTTAAGTAACATTGATCGACGTGCTCCTGAAGCCGGACGTATTCGTATCGGTATTAAAAGCGGTCGTGCTATGAAATCTATTGACACGTTCCGTTTTACGTCACCTCATCAAGATGTGATTGAACAGTTGGCTGATATGTACGGTGGCACTGCCGAACCGTGGAGCGATGATCGTGCTCGTATTCGTGACCAGTTTCAAGTAGTTACTAAAACGAATCAGATACCTGTGTATTTACCGGCTAATGGGTTGTCTGTGTATTATGAGAAGTGGAGCGGCGGAGGATGTGAACGGCGTTGTGATGGGCAGTCATGTGAGATTGTTCAGAGCCGTGGTGATGATGTTGATTTTGTAAGCACGCCTTGTATCTGTGTTAATAAAGGTGTGCGTGAATGTTCACCTTATACACGTTTGAATGTGGTGATTCCGACGTTGCCGTTTTATGGTACGTGGCGTTTGGAAAGCAAGGGTTGGAATGCGTTGCATGAGTTGCCGGGAATGTTTGAAATGATTCGTTCGCTTGACGAGTCGGGTCGTATGGTGCAAGCAATGTTGTCTGTTGAAAAGCGTAGCGATAAACAGAATGGTCGTACTCGCCATTTTGTTGTGCCTAAGTTGACGTTGGCTCAGTCTCCTGAAGAGTTACAAACTGGTCAGGCAAGTGTTGCATCTATTTCTGCTGGAGAAACTGCTGAGTTGCCGCCTGTTACACCTGCTATCCATAATGAGATTGTTGAATTGTTACGTGCAGATGCCGCAGAGTTCGGCATTGATGAAGAGTTATTTATTGAGGTTGTAATGGATACAACTAATGGTGATGTTGATCGTATTAAAACGATGCACAGTAAGTTAGTGGATGGTAGTTTGACTCCTGCCGAAAGCGAAGGGACAATCGTATGGATCAAAACGACGTAACATTTGTTGATACTACTGAGTTAACTGATAACAATAGTGTTGATAATCCGGCGCATCTTGCTGATTCTTATTTGATTACGTCAAACATTATTGAGTTGGCTGGTATGGAAATGCCTGCTATTTTGTTTGAGTTTTCTAATTCGTTATCTTCTGAAGTGCAAAGCATTATGCTTGTTGGCAGTAACGAAAGTTTTGATTTGTTGCGATCTCATGTTCGTCAAGCAGTTGATAAGTGTGCTCTCGAAATGTCGAAGCGTGTTCAACAATGATTATTGGTATTGATCCCGGTTTGTCAGGTGGACTTGCGTGTGTAGATGGTGCTGTGTTGTTGGGTGTTTCTCCAATGCCTACAAAACCAATGCCAACTAACACGAAAAAACAAATGGTTGATCCTGACGGTGTAGCCCGCATCCTTAAAGATTGGTTTATGTTGTGGGATGTTAACGATGGTTGTATTGAACAAGTGAGTGCTCGCCCAAATCAAGGTGTGACTTCTATGTTTAATTTCGGTACGTCGTATGGGATTATTCTTGGTGCGTTTGCAAGTGCTGACATGAATTTGTCATCTGTGACAGCGCATCGTTGGAAAAAAGATTTAGGTTTAACTAGCAACAAAGATGAATCACGGCAAATGGCGTTAAAGTTATGGCCTGATTTTGATGATTACTTTAAAAGGAAAAAAGATGACGGCATTGCTGAAGCCGCACTTATCGGATTATGGTACGACTCTCATGTCAACTAAATATCCGCCGCCGTTATATCACCATAACGGTAATACGGTGTCATGGTACACCTACAAAAACGAAGCCGATGCTAAACGTGCCTCAATAATTGCGGAACATGTTGCGATAACAGGTGGTGGCATCAACCATAGTTGGCTGTATCATTTGCCGGGACAAATTATCGTGAACTCTGATGGAACATACACAGTAACAGTCGTATAATAAGATCGCCGTTGCTTGAGAAGTTTGTTCCTTTCACTCGCAACGGTAGGGCAGGGGTATGCAAGCCGGTGTACCCCTGCCCACTTTCTACCATTTAACTTTGTCAGCCCAGTAAGCGGCAGACATTTTGCCTTTTTTAATGTTGGCTGCATGACGTGCTTTAAACGACGCACGTTTCTTTTTCATGGCCGCTGACTCGCCTGCTTTTGGTTTGCCTGCCGTCTTTGCGCCTTGCTCACCAAACCGAATGGTTTTAATTTGGTCGCCTTGTTTAGCCACAACAACATGTGACTTAGTAGGATGACTAGGTGTACGCTTTGGTTTATTAAAACCTGTGACACCTGCTCTTGCTAAACGTGGATCTTTTTTTGACATATACTAAGTGTAACACATGACATTTTCAGCGGCACCCAAATGGTTTACACATGCAAACTGTAAACACAAAACACATTTGTTTTTTCCTGCCCGTGGACACAGCACCATTAACAATGCCCGTTTACTGTGTTTAACATGTCCAGTACGAAAACAATGTTTTGATTACTCCATAGAATTAGCCCAACAATTTAATGTCGATGGTTTGTGGGGCGGAGCAAGTAAAAAAGAAAGGGAACATTACATGAAACAAAAAGGACTACACATATCACGACGTACCACATTAGCGTCTGATAACAATGAGTGAAGAACTGCCACCACTTCCAATGTGGTTAAAAAAAGAACGGGCTAAAGCATTACGGTACTCTAAAGCACTACGACATTTGTACGGTACGGGTCTCAAACCTTTAACTTATGAAGACGATGCATGTAAATGGGACGGTCCTTTGTTGCCGTTAGAACCAATGGACCGTGGCTACATGATGGAACGTGATGTGCAACACGGAACAACTGCTGGCTATCAATACCATCGACGTAACGGCCAAACTCCATGTGAAGATTGTCGTACTGCACAATCTGATTACAACCGTGCGTCACGTCAACGAAAGTTACGTGAACAGGCTAACGGTCGTACTGAGGAAACAACTGCTTAGCCAAACGTTCATTGCCTTTTGCTACTTGCCAATATGTTGTTGTTGCTGGGCGCACACGCATTAACGCAATCATCCACATACACATATTTGCCACCACTGTAAAGAACACTCGCATAACTAAACGTTGCTTGAATGTTACGACGAGCAAGCACATGTTGAGAGCGAGCCATAGATAACTGAGTACTGTTACTGGGTGAATTTCGTACATTACTCGCCGTGAATAATAGTCGTATATTGGTGTTTGTTGTTCTTGTTCAAGTTTCTGTATGTACCAATCAACAAACATATTGATGTAACCAATAATTGTGTCTCTCGCATATATGTGCGCCCACGATTTGTATTCCACAACTATCATACTCTTGATTCTGTGCGTGTTGGTTCTGCTTTGCGTGACCTAAAAAATCCATGGCAACTGTTGCAACAGTATCGTTGATACACCGCTGAGTTTGTGTGCATAAAACCACGTTTGTGAAATGATGTGGATGCGCAACGTGTACATGCCAACGCTTGATTGTTTGCAAGCGCACGATTTGGATGCGGTTTAATCCACGGTAACAGTTCGTCATAAAGTTGTTCTGTTAACACAACATCTTGTTTGTTGTATCGACGCATAATGTTCCATGCTTTTTCTTCGTTGTTCATACATGCTAGCCACAAATCAAATCCGTCGTGTTGCACTTTGGAGCCGAGTTCTAATTGTGTTGCAACATGTTGAAGTTTGTTCGATGGAAACTTGAATGACTTCTTAACCGTAGATAACAAATCAATGTCAGTATGTGGTGACGGTGGAGGCATATGAGCAACCACAAACTCACGATTCAAATGTTTAATATCAAACGCTTTCCCGTTGTAATGAACCACTGCATCTGCTTTGTCTAACAATTCCCACGCTGACTGCACCATTGCTTCATGCCCGTCATGAAAATCAGACTTAAAAATCACGTTCTTTGAGCCGTGCCATTTTGCGGCAAACGAAATGACTTGACCAGTTTCAGATATCTGATTTAACCCGATGTTCTGATTCCAAAGACCCCAAACATATGCCAAGTTTGGCCGTGTCTCAATATCAATGATCAGAATCTGCATTAGTTTTATCTAGATGCCACTCAATATGATGAGTAATTTTGTTGTTTACATCATCTACTCTATTACGAATATCATGCAGTGTGTCAAGGTTATCTTTATGTTGTTCAGAATTACGTTTATCTAAACGATGCAATAGCCACATTAAAGGACCGCCAATAAGAGCCACAACTATTGAAACTATGGCGGTATCCATTATGAATCCGACACAATTGCGCTAAACACATACAACAAAAGTGATGCAATACTGATACCAACACCCCATTTAAGTGTTGAACCTGACAAAGTAATAAGTACAAGACCTGTTCCGCCTAACACCCAACTCAATTCTTTAAGTTCTTCTGCAAGTTTCTTCATGACTTACGTACCTTTGATGCTCTAACAGATCCGGGTAACGGCAGAAACGAAGTGACTACAGTTACAGATACTATTGTACGCCTTTGGGCTACTGTCACGCTAGAACCAGACGGTATGTAATCGTCATGTGTGCCATCAAACACGTTAACTTGTGATTCGTACGCTTCTTTTTCTTCTATTAAAGCGTTTGCAGATGGCTGTGCAATTGTAGTTGTACTGTTATTCGTCGTTGAAGTAACGGGAATTGTACTTGTTGTGCTTGTCGTGCTTGTCGTGCTTGACGTTGTAGTCGTCGTCGTCGTCGTACTTGTGGAAGACGTTGTAGTGGGAGCCAATGTGGTAGTCGGGACAACTGTTGTTGTAGGTGCAACGGTTGGTGGGACAGTTGTTGTGGGGACAGTGGTGCTTGTAGTGGATGTGGTGGGCGCAACCGTCGTGGTGGATGATGTAGTCGAACTCGATGTGGTAGTCGTTGGTGGCGTTGTTGTCGTGGTTGTCGTGGTTGTCGTGGTTGTCGTGGTTGTTGACGGAAGGACCACGGTAGTTGAAGTTGTGGTCGTAGTGGGTGGCAGGGTTGTTGATGTCGTAGATGTCGTCGTCGTTGTTGTTGTTGATGTGGTGGTTGTCGTGGAAGTGCTTGTAGTTGTTGATGGGACACCACCTAAAGTCATTTCAGTTAACAGTTCGTATTGGCCACCATCGTACCCTAAACCATTTTGTTGTGGAAAGTATCCTGCTCGTAAACGGTAATCGCCAGCATCAAGTGTCAGGTACAATTTTGCTGAAACACATTGATCATAATTGTTGTGATTTGAGTCGTCGTCTTCAGCAATAAGTTCATCATTTAAATACAACCATAGGTATGGGTCAACGTTAAATTCAACGCAACTACTATTACTGTTACCATAAATAACAACAAGAGTTTGATCTTCTTGTACTGTAAAGTACCAGTCTGATTCTTCAGTAACAGTTACAGAATCAGCAAAAGCGGGAGGGGCAAACCATGCCAACAAAAGCACAGTTACCCATCCCGCTAAACTGCTACGGCGTAACCAAAGTTTTAACCGAGACCCATTGCCGCCCATGTTTTAGGACCAACAATCCCGTCTACATACAAATCGTGTTCCGCCTGCCATGCCTTAACCGAGGCTTCAGTTTTCGGACCATACTGTCCATCAACATATGCGCCAACGACCTGTTGAACACGCTTAACGTTTTCGCCACGTGATCCAACTTGCAACCAAATCTTTGTTGCTTCAGGTTTACGTGCAGTTTTCTTAGCAGTTTTAGCAGGAGCCTTACCGCCCTTACCTAATTCACGTTCAAACACTTTACGGATACGTGCCGCATCATCAGCCGCATCATTATCCAACTCCCAATGAATCCAATCTCCGCCCGGAGTACCAGAAAATGCACGGCGTTCATACACTTTCCATGCGCCACGGTCACATTTCCAGCCACGACCCCACGGTTCAGGATAGTAATCGAATACGGCTTCAACACCTAGTTCGTCGGCATGACGTACAAGAAACTCGCAAGCACGTTTAGCGTCATCATAGTTACCGGTGCCACGGTACGGTGCGCCACGCCAAGAGTTGTCACCTGCCCGAGCAGTCGCATGAACACTGTAACTGGTTTTGCCACGCTTCTTGCGTACACCAAACGTACCGTTATTCCACAACCCAAAGTATTGTTCCAAACACTTTGTCATTGCTTCTGTGCCTTCACGTTTACCGTCAGCAATTTTGTCGAACCCTGTGTACGGTCGCATTACTTCACGCTTCCTCGAAAGCCTCTTCAATATCTTCTTCACTTAAATTCCCGTCTTTGTATGCTTGTGCAAGTTTTTGTACAACCGCTAGTACAGCGATTGAACCTGACATTGTAGCACTCTTCCAAACTTCAACTCCAATTGTTGAGCCTACGGCTACGTTTGGGATTGCGCTTGCTACAAATACGCTTACGAGTCTAAGCGTCAGGGGTTTCAGTTGGTTCATTGTTATTCTCCTGTTGTTGGTATTTGCGAAGTTGTACAGCCTGCACGCAAATTGTTAGTTCTTTCGGAAACTGGCGTTCAATTTCTGCTACCAGTTCTTGGATGTCAATGCTCATTATTCTCCTTATTGTCGGTGAGGGTTGCTCGAACAACTCGGGAGCGAGTTGCTGCACGAGCGTCAAGTTGGGCGGTCAGATTGGCTTTTAGATTCGGAAGCCAATTCTCTCTTCCTTTGCTGTAAAAGGCAATCACCCATTCACGAAGAACCTCAGGAGTGAGGTCGTCGTACTGGATAAAATTGTCAGTGTTGGGCATGTCAAAAACTGCGGAAAGATCGGTCATCTCCACCATGTCAAGGTCGTAGTCCTTAAGAACAAGCATAACGTTCACTTTGATAACGGTGTCAGGGCAGTCGTCAAAATCTCGGACTTCGGTGCCAGAAAATTTCCACTCAAACTCTCTCATGCCGCCTCCAATGCTTGAACTCGGCTGTCAATGTTTTGGACGGCAGAAATGATAACGGCGAGCATTTGGTCTTCCAAAATCGACATCAGTTCGGTGCCTTCTGGATTGCCTGTGACCGCTGAAGGGATGATTTCTGCCACTTCTTGAGCAATAAGTCCGATCAGGGTTTCGTCCCGTACTTCGACACCCTCGATTGGGTTGCCTGTAATTTCGCCAAACCCAATGATGTCTCTTGGACGGTAGGTAACAGGACGGAGTTGGCGAATCATGTCCAGCCCCTCGTTCCACGAAGTTATATCGGTCTTGATGCGCTCGTCTGAAAACGATGCGGCAGTTGCACAGATCACGTTGTCAATCGACATTTTTCCGTATGGGTTCACCCATCGGAATGCGATTCGGTTCGCTGACCCACCGCACACGCCATCGTTGTAAGTCATTCCCGAAGCATTAATCTGATAGTTGACAGTGAAACCACCCGCTTGACCTGCGATGATTCTCCATGTTCCGCCTCCAACTATTGCAGGTTGATTAGTGGTGTAGCGATACATTCCCGTATCTTCATCGCTAACAAACGTGAATGACGGATCGCTCGCCGGACCGTAGTCTGATGCTCGAAACTCGTTTGCTTGGACAATGCCAGAAATGTAAGCATCCGTGCTGTAAAAGTTGTCGCTGGCGACGTAGGTATTATTGTTGTTGTCACCGAACCGAACAACTCCAGTATTGGCACCGATGACGACATCACCGTCTTCCGAGTAGATGCCGTATTTGCCCCACGCCGCTCCAACTCGCAGACCGTTGCCCGATGATTTTTCGGAGTCTTTAAAGTAGTTACGTCCGGCGGTGCCGTAGATGTCGGTGCTGTTGGCTCCGATGTATGAAGCACCGACGACCGAAGCGCCCTGCAGATATCCGCTGACGATGGTCTGCCCTGCAATGTTTACGTTGCCTCGGAAGTCAACCGTGTTGGAGTTGTACGGATAGTAGAACACGACCTCGTTCGTCCCAGCGTTTCTGCGGAAGAATGAAACTTTGTCTGCGCTTTCACCTGTGGCGTAGGCGGGCGTGCCGTCGCCGTTGTAGAAAATGCCACCGCCGTGCGTGTTTGATTGCCCAGCAAACATTGCGCCAGTTCCCTGACCGCTTCCCTTGACTCTGATTTCTGCAAGCCCGGAGTCCGAGGAGTGTTCGACCTCCAACATCGTGGATGTTGTTCCTGTGACGTAAAGGTTGTTTACGAATCGACCGTCGCCGTTGACATCCAACTTGTACGCCGGTGTGGTGTCACCAATACCAACTCTGCCAATCCCATCAACTGTGACACGAGTTGTAGCGTCGGTTCGCAACTGCAAGTTATCTGGCGTATCTGTTGTAATTTGGATAGCACCATTAGTGTTACGCATTAGCATGATGCCTTGTGTTGTGCTGTTGTACCCAATCACGCCGCTGTTAACGCCTGAACCTTGAAACCATATTTTGGCGTTAAGGTTGGTGCCTGCTGTCCCTAATGAATCGTTGACACGGATAAGAGCGTTTGTGTCGTTAGACACTGTAAGAATTGTGTCACTACCTGAATCAGTAATAGTAAGATCGCCGGTGACCGTGCCACCGCTCTTCAGTAGATATTGAGGATGATCATCATCCCCCAAACCAGTCAATGAGCCATGATCAGCAGTTAATGTTCCAGTTGCTACATCAATCCAAGACGTACCGTCATACAACTGTAATGTTGTGGTAGACTTATTGTAAGCAATCATGCCTGATGTCAACGACCGTGCAAGAGCACTATCCCTATCCGAAGCGTTATTAAAACGCATAACAGACTGACTCATCAAGTAAGCATTGGCATCAAAACCACGGACAGGTTCATTGTCCGCCCAATATTTTACACCTTCAACGATTGCCATTACTTTTCCTTAGGAGAACAAATGCGTATTCTGTCTACCATTCTACTACTAATACCATTCTTCAACGAACTACCACACGAAGAAACTTATCTTTGTCCACAGGCTGTACGTCTTGCCGCAAGTGTCGGATGGGCAAACGAAGACCTTGAAATGATTGACCAAATCATGTGGGCTGAAAGCCGATGCCATGTTGATGTTGTTTCTTCGACAGGCGATTACGGTTTGTTTCAATTAAACTGGTCAGCAAATAGTCGATGGTTGAGTAACGCCGGATATGACCGTGACAATTTGTTGGTGTCTTCAAATAATGCTCGGGCGGCTTTGATGCTGTCACATTATGCTGAAATACAATACGGTTGTAAGTTCCAGCCGTGGTACATGTCAGGCACATGGTGTTAAGCCCAATCGCCCAAAAGTTGATACAAAGTTATTGTTCCGCCAGTGTAATTAATACTATTCCCACCAACATAATCACCATTTTCAACACGAAACTGTACGCCGGCTGGGTTATCTCCAGAAGCAACTAAAGTAAAAACACCAGCAAGGTGAAAATTCGCAATTGTATTAGAACCCATAAGTGTTACATTACCACCGTTCATAATGTAGGCACTTGAAGCATTCACTGCGCTTTGATTGCTTCCTGTTATTGTTGATCGAGTAACATGAATGCCATAAAGAGCATTAGTCCCTAGCCGCAATCTAGGCTTTCCATTACTATCTGTATCAACTAATGCGATACCATCCGGGTCACTTGTTTCAGTAAGAGTCGGATATTCTGTATATTCAGCATACGTTACTGTTCCTCCTGAATAACTGTATGTTGCGACAGGAAACATTGTTCTACGACCCAATGAGTAATCAGCAATTTGTTCTGTGTCAACAGCATCATTATCAATCTTTGCGTTTGTTACAGCATTGGCCGCTAAATGTACTGTGTCAATTGACCCGTTAACATAATGTTCAGAATCAATCGAATTGTCAGCAATCTTGTCGCCGTTCACAATGTCAGCCGCTAAATGTACTCTGTCAATTGACCCGTTAACATAATGATCGGAATCAATCGAATTGTCAGCAATCTTGTCGCCGTTCACAGCATCCGCATTAATTTTATCTGTCGTCACAGCATTGTTAGCAAGTTCAGTAGTGCCAACATCACCCGCCTGAAGGCTCGTGTCAATCCATTCCAACCCATCTGTTTCGGCAGAGTTAGCACTCAACACATAACCATTAGCACCAACACTTTTAACAACAGCATTAGTACCATCATGGACAACAAGATCGCCCTTAGCCGACTGCAAATTCACATAACTGTTTGCTTGATCAATAGTTGACGCATCCAAAACATGCTCAACAATTTCACCAAGATCATGATCAACTGCTGACGTGTTATCGTAACCACGTGTCTGAATATTAAACTGATTAGTTACACGACTGCTGATAAGAATCTTTTCTTCATCAGCAGTATTACGACCTAATACAACAACAAATGGACCAGTTGCACCATCAGGAAATGTTGTGCCGTCAGTTACAGTAAAACTACTTGGAGTGCCAGAAATTGGCGCAGTAATTGCAGTTGCTTGCGCCCCGCCAGTAAAAGATTTACGTTCAAAAGATCCTGCCGCCATTGTTTACTCCACACTAATTAATTGTACTGTTAACACTAATTCAAGCCATTCACCTGCATCATCCCATTTATTTGGCTCAACACTAAAATTATCTATCCGCACTCTATTGTAATGCACACCCTCGGTGTACGTAAAGACCGTACGATTACGCCACAAATCACGCACAAAATTTATTTCATCCCACGGATCATACGAAACCAACGCACCCTCAGTGCCACCAACCAAAGTTGTGCGACCGATGATTAACGGTATCTGCCATTGTTGAGTGGAAGGCGCAATAGGGTACGCCGACATTTTCCATTGACGCACAACAGGTGTACTTGTGCCGGGACCATTCAATGTCAACTTCAGATGAGCACGATTAAACGTTGTGCCTTGTGGTGTTAACACCAGTTCTTTTGCGCCGGGAACTGCAACAGTACGAGAACCAATAACTGTTCCTGTTTCGCTATCAATTACTTCGCATACAACAGACTCGCCTGTATTAAGAGCATCAAATCGTACTTCGACTCGTCCTAATGATTTGTTTTCCGCTGTACCAAAATATATGTCGCCAGTAGTTAGATAGCCTGTTGTTACAAAGTCGCTTGTGATGTACCGTAATTGTCCATCTGAACCTAATACCCATGTGAATGGTTCGGTAAATGTGTCTGGTTTGCCTGCAATGTCAAACGTTGTGTCAACAAATGAACCAATGTATAACGATGCAACAGTTGTCAAGTCGTCGCTAATAAGGTCTGTTGCGTATGCCGGTGTGAGTGTGTCAGTAAAATCTTCAAGCGAAATACGTCCGAGTTGAAGTTTGCCGTCTGGCCTATCCCACCCAAACCATATGAACTTTTGGTAAGCGTATGCTGTTGTTACTGGCAGATCAGTTTCGATGAGCCCGCCGTATGTGAGTGAGCCGTCGCCTGACAACGTAGCAAATCGTAGTCCTCGGTTGCCCCACAAAATTGCGTTACCGGCGTATCCAAAACCGCCGTACAGTTTTTCGTCTGATGGGAATACAGTTGCTTGCGAACCAATAGCAAGGTTGCCTGTTGATGTAACAGTCATTGCAAACATTGATGATTCGTCTGCGCCGTAACCACCTACATAAATTCGTGAACCAATATTAAATGCTGTTGTCCATTGGAATTTTTCGTCGATGTGTGTGTAAAGCGGTGTTGCGATTACGTTTGTTGCGTCGGTTGTAATTTCATAAATTGTGTTTCTAAAACCACATAGCAACGTGTTGCCAACAATTTTAAATAGGGTTGGTGGAGGTCCGTATCCAAGATCACCAGTTTTTTGTACTAACGTTTCATGTTGTTTGCTTGTTAATACATCGTTTTGAATGATGCCGTAACACAGTTTTTGTTTGTTGTTATAAAAATCAATACCAACAATTGTGTCGTTGCGATCTTCTACAACAGAATAAAACTGGTTGTGAATGGTTTCAAAATTTGTGACGTACCCGTTACCAGAATTGCAAATAATGTGAGCACCAAACGACTCAGATCCATTTGTAGTGTAAGGAACTGCCGCACCATTTTTGTCAAGAATCATTGTTTCAAAACCGTTAGACACAATTAAATAGTCGTTAATGTCGTAACGATATTTATGAATCCATGATCCCAACAATTGGTATCCGGTGCTAGACAACGGCTGGTATTTGTCTGCTAACAAAGGTTGCAATGATAATGCGTTAGGTTCCCACGGATTTAAACCTTCTGAATAATCGTAACGGCGACCAAGCACATCGTCATCAAGATCAGCAATAGGTTGACCCATGCCATATGACCAGTCGTAACGGTAACGCCACCAGCCACCATTAGGATTAAACAACTGGTCAGATGGTTCTCCTGATGACACTACGCCTTCACGAAATGACGGCAATCCTGTATGGCGGTAACCGTTTAAATCCATTGCATAGACACGTCCATCTAACGCAACAGAGTTCGCAGGCACCGACGTAAACGTCGCACCTGTCCCCGCATAAAACGGAGTAGGTGGACTAAACGGTTGTGTTACCTGCGTGCCTGCCATTACCAAGCCACCATCGGATACTTGGTACGCAATTTCATAATCTCTGCACTATAACGACGCAAATAATTTGCACGCATTGTTTGTGCTAACTCCAAACCACGGTTGACAGCCACATCTCCAGCACGCCGTGACTCGTCAGCAGGTTGACGACTAGCACGATTGTTCTCATCGTCAGATAACAACCGCACTTTAATTCCTAACGCCAACAAATCAAGCATTGAACGCTGTAACCCGACATCTGCTACAAGGTCATCAGACTGCGCCAACGTATCATCAACAATAAAGGGATACGCAATTTGAGCATGTACCTGACCGTTACGGCCAGCACCATTATGTGTCACCAACCGAATCAACAAACCGCTTGCAGACGCACCCGACCACACCGACGGATCACCACGTTGCAACCTAAACTTTAATGACGGCCACGAAGAAGAATCAGATTCTTCCCAATTACGACGCACACGGATAACACCAATAGCGTCAGCCAACGATGATGGCAACTCTACTGTTTCGTCCTCTGTGTCAACTGTCCATTCATAATCGACAACAGAAAACAAATCAGGTTCCCACGAAGTAATTTCATCAATCAACGCATCGTAAGCCTCAAACCGTGTAAACCGTGGATTAACTACAATCTCATCCCCAGCAGAATGCGTCTCAACATTAGAGTCCTGCCAGCCACGCAACACCTCAACAGTTTTAGTTGACGTATCAACAGACAACACCCGCATCAACTCAAGGCCAACTGCAAGCACAGACCCCAAACGATAAGCAGGTGTTAACTCGTACGACAACGTAAGGGTCGTTCCAGACGTGCTTACATTGTTCGCTAAAGTATTTAACTCATTACGTACAGACGAATTAAGTTGTCGAATAGTACGATCTAAAAGTGATTCAACAGTTGTTCTTGCCATGATCTCTCCCCTTGTGTGGAGGAGGGAACAACGTCCCCTCCCCCACAACTATTGTGTTTTACTAGGGGTTAACTAGATCAGACAAGATCCGAAGGCAACGCCGCAGTGTTGTCAAGTCCAGTCCAACGTGCCATGTGACGCTGACCCTTGACTTCAAAACCGCCTTCAGCGACAAACATGTAGTTGTCCTTGTCGTCGGTCTTGGCAAGTGGCTGCATAACCATTGGCTGGAACACACGGTAAATCACGTTTTCACGGTTCAAACCGAATGCGTCAGTTGCCTTACAGTAACGGTTGCGAACAAGCAGAACGTCACCAAACTCGGTGATGACGCTAGTTGCACGACGACGACCACGACGCTCGTCTTCAACAGTTACAGTTTGGATGCGCTCTGCGCCAGCAAGGTTGTTGAGTGCCGCAAAGTTTGCAGGGTTTGACACAATAGCGGTGAACTGTCCACCTGCGTCGTATGCAACCTGCTGTACACGCTCAACTTCTTCAACCGTCAACCAGTCGCCTGATGCGGCTCCGTTGTATACGTTGCTCGTAATAAACTGTGACACGCCGCCAGTTGCACGAGTTGTGCCTGACTGGTACTTAACACCGTAAAGAAGTGCCTGCTCCATGTTGACACCTTCAGCCAACATAACCTTGCGAGTCTGACGTGCCAACTCGTTAGCAATACCATACTTCGGAATACGCTGTGCAGTACGGCTGATCTGAATCTTTGAAGTCCAAATCTGCGTGTAGTTGCTGTACTTGGTACGACCAGTGAACTGTTCGTCACCAATTGAACCTTCAGAAAGAAGCGTACCAATACCAATAACTTCTGCGTTAATCAAGTGCGTTGCGGCAGTGGTGCCTGCGGCTCCACGAACAACAGTCAACGTGTCGCCGCTAATTGATGTAACAGTCATAACTTCATCGTCAATACGAATTGCGTCACCTGCGGCAAAACGCTCGCCTGAACCTGCGGCAACGTCAACCTCAGTTTCGGTTGCATCAAGTGCTTCACCGGCTGTTGTCCGTGGCGTAAGGAACTCGTCCTCTAGCCAGTAAAACTCGGTGTTGTCAACAGGCTGACGAGGAACAACAGGGAATCCGTCGCTGTTTACACCGCCAAGCATTGGCAGATCGTCAGGGTTAAGCATGTAGATCAACTCATCAATGTTGATCTTTGTTTCGACCGTTAGGTCGTTAGAGTAAATTGGGTTAGCCAACTGTTCAGCCATGATATTCTCCTAAACTATTTATTTAAATGAGGTAGTTTTTCTCGGAGTTTCTTGACTTTGACTTCTGCCTCTGACTTTTGTTTAATAGGTAATGCTTTACCATCTGCACCAAGATATGGCATGAATGTTCCATGCCCTCGGTTTTCTCCTGCAACACCTTTTTCCCAATTATTATTGGTATGTTCTGCCGGAGGTTTACGATTGTGACGTGAAGGCGTTGCCTTCATCGAAACACCAATTCCTTTACGTCTTAGTTGACACGCATAGGCTTGGCATTCACAACCATACGGATGAATCATTACCCTAGATGTCCAAAGGCTTGACTATCGTTTTGCCATTGTGCATCGTTAAACTTTGCAGAGGAATCACCGTTAGCCGCCGCCGCAATAAATGACGCAAACGCCATATCTTGAGCATCGGCATTACTTAGACCTTGCTTTCTTGCATTATTCCACTCATCGAATGCACGATCAGTTGCTGATACTTGTGGTGGTTCATGCGGTGCAGAGTTGCCACCAGAAAAAGATTCACGAGTTTGCTGAAACTGTGCTTGTGTTTCGTCCACTTCCGGCACACTCATCGGTTCTTCTTCAGTTTTAATAAGTCCAATTTCAATTGCTTCATTTCTGATAGCGTCTGAAGTCAATTCGCCTTCATACGTTTTCATCAACATCTGCCCAATTTTAGACTCAGTATCAATACCAGCCTGCAAAAACGCAATTTGACGTTCCTTACGTTCCAACTCTCGTTGCAACGTTTTGGCTTGCTCCGCCTCGGCACGCAATTTCTTGATGTGCTCTGGTGAATCATCCGTCATTTCAGAGTCGTTTGCCACTTAGATTCTCCTAATATTTTGTTGTTACTCCCGGCTTTACCTACTACCATTTTGCGGGGTGGAAATGGTGATGGCTGTTGGTTGCCCAACTGTTACGGCCAAACGACGGCCCAACGAGCACACATCGAATAGCGCACATAACTATGTATAGTTAGTGTACCACAAAACAAATACACGTCAATTATTGATATCGGTACGTGCGAATAACACGAGGCTTATTCACTCGTGTTTGATCAATAGAACGTTTTGAAGATTGCCGTCGATTAGACGGATGATTTTTGCGTGGCATCAACGCACTTTGGTGCCACCAGACGGAGCAGGGGTTTTATCCAAACCTGCACGAGTGCTGGAAGAAGAACCAGTAACAACCTTGCTACCAGTCCGTGACTTCTTATCATGTGAACACATTGTGTAACTCATAAATAACTCCTTAATACATGATTAAATTATAGACCAATAACCCCTTGCTGTGTCAAGGCCGCTCCACCTTGACCAGCAACATTAATTGCTCCACGTGAAATTCGACGACGTTCAAGTGCATTACGTGCAGAAACATTTTGATCAAATTCTGCGCTAATCAAATCTGCCTCAGTGATATCAGTTCTTTCACCAACTGATTCCATACTAAGTCCACGACTAGCCGCAACAGTTTGGAACGTATCATCAATACCTGCTTCAGACATTGGCAACTCACCAATACGTTGCGCTGTTCCTTGATCAACATCAAATCCATAACGTGCGCCAATACCACCCGCATACGCTGTGCGTGACGCTCGGTTAATAGACTGAATTGTTTTTTCTGGATCTAGAATGTATGACGCTAACGCACCTTCCGCATCTTTTAGTCCGTA
>Ga0255759_10001587_pt1 | contig 20354 bp, 12 predicted proteins | sample 101ome_20_FD_179959 | JGI IMG/M metagenome (GOLD analysis project Ga0255759, IMG submission 179959) | Coastal salt marsh microbial communities from the Groves Creek Marsh, Skidaway Island, Georgia - 101404AT metaG (version 2) | ecosystem: Environmental > Aquatic > Marine > Intertidal zone >...
AGGAGGTGTTCGGCGCTGTCGCAGAGGCCAATGTGGATGTGGGAGCCCGCAGCGTCGAAGTCAATCAAGTTGAATACTTCATACGTGGCATTGGCTTCATCCAATCCTTGGAGGACATCGAGCGAAGCGTCATCACCGTCCGAGACAACGTCCCCGTTTATGTCAGTCATGTGGCAAAAGTGAGTTTTGGCCCTGCCCTGAGAAGAGGGGCCCTGGACAAGGAGGGCGCCGAAGCGGTCGGTGGGGTTGTCGTCGTTCGCCACGGCGAAAACCCCCTGCAAACCATTGAAAACCTCAAGGCGAAAATCCGGGAAATCTCACCGGGACTCCCCAGCCGCACCCTAGAGGACGGTCGAAAGAGCCAACTTCAAATCATCCCCTTTTATGACCGCACAGGACTCATTCATGAAACCCTCGATACCCTCAACCATGCCCTGGTAGGTGAAATCCTCATCACCATTCTGGTCGTCATGGTGATGGTGCGTCATCTTCGCAGCTCGATCCTGATTTCCGGACTCCTCCCCTTGGCCGTTTTAATGTGCTTTGGCGCCATGAAATGGCTCGACATTGGAGCCAATGTTGTCGCTCTATCCGGTATCGCCATTGCCATCGGTACCATGGTGGACATGGGTATCGTGGTCTGTGAAAACATTCTAAAACATCGGCAGGAAGCCTCTCCAAACACTTCTCTGACTCAGATCATTCTCAAGGCGACCAGCGAAGTAAGCCATGCGGTCCTCACAGCCCTCTCCACCACCGTCATCAGCTTTCTACCGGTGTTCACCATGGAGGCGGCCGAGGGAAAACTTTTCAAGCCACTAGCATGGACCAAGACCCTTGCCCTGATCTCTGCATTGCTGGTGTCTCTGTTTGTGATTCCCGTCGCTGCCCGCCTGCTGATGGCAAAGCCCGGGCAGCGATCGCAAGCAAAGACCTCCGGGAAAAACCGACTCTCATTCGCAAGCCACTGGATCGTCGTAGCGCTGGTCTGCCTGCTCCTGGCAAGATTCTGGTCCCCCATGGGTCCGGCGTCGGGTCTGGGGTGGAACCTGCTTTTCATTGCATGCCTGGTGGGGGGGATCCTGGGCATCGCTCAGCTGATCGTGCATCGATACAACCGTCTACTCACACTCTGTCTGCAGTATCGCAAAACCTTCCTGAGTTTACCTATGAGTTTGGTTTTGATGGGTTTGTTGAGTTGGCTCGGCTTTGAACGCTGCCTGGGATGGTTGCCTTCGTCCATACGCTTGAGCGCCCCTGGTGTCGCGCTGGCTCATACCTTTCCAGGCCTAGGACGTGAATTCATGCCCCCACTGGATGAAGGCTCCTTTCTTTACATGCCCACGACCATGCCCCATGCCTCCATCGGTGAATCCATGGATGCGATGCGCAAACAAGACATGGCCATCAGCGGCATTCCCGAGATTGAAACAGTCGTCGGAAAGTTAGGCCGCGCTGAAACCGCACTGGATCCAGCTCCCGTTTCCATGGTGGAAACTATCATCCAATATCATTCGATGTTTCTGCTAGACGAAGATGGCAAGAGGCGTCATTTCGCATGGGATGGATCTCAAAGCGATTTGTTTCGCAATCCAAATGGAGACCCCGTATCCGCACCCGATGGTAAGCCCTATCAAGTGCAAGGCCGATTCCAGCGGGATGCGAGTGGTGCATTGATTCCCGATGCGAAGGGCATCCCTTTTCGTTTATGGCGGCCAGCCTTGCGCACCGATCTCAATCCAGACCGCCTGCCGTGGAGAGGCATTCACTCACCTGAGGATATCTGGGATGAAATCGTCGCTGCAGCGGAAGTTCCGGGAAGCACTTCAGCACCCAAGTTGCAACCCATCGCCGCCAGACTGGTCATGCTGCAAACAGGCATGCGAGCTCCCATGGGCATCAAGATCAAGGGGCCCGACCTGGAAACCATAGAATCAGTGGGGGTTGAAATGGAAAAGTGGCTCAAGCAGGTACCGCAGGTCCAGTCTTCAGCCGTCCTTGCTGACCGCATCATCGGCAAGCCCTACATGGAGGTCGAAATCGACCGTGAAGCCATCGCCCGTTACGGCATTCGCCTGGCAAAGGTGCAGGAGATCATCGAACTGGGAATTGGCGGAAAGCGGATCACCACGACGGTGGAAGGCCGTGAGCGGTATCCGGTGCGGGTGCGCTACATGCGCGAATTGCGCGACCAGTTCGAGATGCTAGGTCGCATCCTCGTCCCGGCCCCTGACGGGACTCAAATTCCATTGTCACAGCTGGCCCGCATGGACTATCGACGCGGTCCGCAAAACATCAAGAGCGAGGACACCTTTCTGGTGGGCTACGTCATGTTCGATCGAAAGCCGGGCTTTGCCGAGGGAGAGACGGTCGAGGCCGCTGCATCCTTTCTGGAAAATCAAATCGAGGCAGGTCTTCTGACCCTGCCTCCGGGAGTGAGCTATCGCTTTGCCGGTAACTACGAGCATCAGATACGATCCGAGAAACGGCTCATGGTGGTCGTCCCCCTCAGCCTTGGGATCATCTTCCTCATTCTCTTCCTACAGTTTCGATCCACTCCGACCACACTCATGGTATTCATGGGTATACTCGTTGCCTGGGCCGGTGGTTTCATCATGCTCTGGCTTTATCAACAACCCTGGTTTCTCAACGTGGAAATCGGGGGACAAAACCTGCGCACGCTCTTTCAGGTAGGGCCCACCCATCTCAGTGTCGCCGTCTGGGTAGGCTTTCTGGCGCTCTTTGGGATCGCCACCGATGACGGGGTCCTGATGGCCACCTATCTGGATCAATCCTTCAAACGCCTGCATCCCAAAAACAAAGAAGAGATCCTTCGGGCCACCGTCGAGGCGGGTCAACGGCGAGTGAGGCCCTGCCTCATGACCACCGCCACGACCGTCCTGGCGCTGATGCCCATCCTTACTTCTAAGGGCCGAGGCTCGGACATCATGCTTCCCATGGCCATTCCGGCCTTTGGTGGCATGATGATTGCCATCGTGACGATGTTTGTCGTGCCAGTTCTCTATGCAACGGTGCGAGATTTCGAGCAGCATGCAAGTGAATGACCCAAGCACTGAGCTTCCTTGTCGGCGAAAACCTTAAGAAGGCATTTGATCCATGGCCTTCAAGTCAGGTTAGCCGGACTCTTCTTGCGAGGGAGCTCCTGATCGGTTTGGTAATCCTTTTATTAGCCTAAAATAACTTTATTAGGTATTGCTAACTTTTTGATTGTAGCTTTGGTTGGACTCCTTGAATCTAAAGTCATGAAACAAGTTTCAAACTATCTTTTCATGATTGCCCTAGCAGCAGGAATTCCCCCTCTTCAGGCTGCACAGCCTGAGGAAATATCCAAAGAGACATGGCATCATCTTTTCAATCCGAAGCCCAAGGACGCGTTGCGCGATCTTTCTACGGATCGCCCCGACCTGACGGAGTCTCCTTACACAGTCGATGCCGGGCACGTCCAATGGGAAATCGATCTATTCAATGCCACCTATGATCGTACTCTGGAACAAGGACAAAGCGTCACGAACGAAAGTCGCATCTGGGGAGGGTTGAATTTCAAAGTGGGACTACTCGATCAAGTGGATCTGCAAACCATCGTTCCGATGTATGTGGACCAGCGCACCCAAAGCTCATCCGCAGCCCAAAATCAACGTAAGAGGGGCACGGGGGACTTGACCACTCGTCTCAAGATCAATCTCTGGGGCAATGATGGGGGCCGCACGGCCATGGCCATCATGCCTTTTGTCACTTTTCCTACAGGTTCTGAGAGCATTGGACAGGAGCATACCACCGGAGGGGTCATTCTACCCTTTGCCATGGAACTGGAAAAAGGGTGGAGTCTGGGGGCCCAAACTGAAGTAGATTGGGTCGAGGATGAAGGGAACGGCCTGGACACTCAATGGTTCAACACACTCACTCTCGGCCACGCGATTGTAGGTAATCTCGCAGGATACACCGAATGGGCGGCCAGGATGCATCTCGATAGCGATCAGCCATGGGAGGGTCAATGGAATGTCGGCCTGACTTACGCCATCAGTTCGGAGATCCAACTCGATGGCGGGTGCAACTTCGGCATCACCTCCAGCGCTCCTGATGCCAACCCCTTCCTGGGTCTTTCAATGCGGTTTTGAGGCAACCCGAGCTCTCATGCAGAAGGCACTTTAGATGAGGCTGCCTGGAGAGCGCTTCTGGTTGCCGAAGGACGCAACCACTGGGCCAGCCGCTCCACGACCCACCGACGGAGATCGTCGAAGAACGTGTAGAAGATGGGCACGACCAGCAAGGTCAGGACCGTCGCGGTGGTCATCCCTCCAATCAAGGTTAAGCCAAAGCTTTTGTAGCTGAGACCCATCTCTGTGGGTGGACTGATCGTCAAAGGTATCATGCCGATGATGGTTGTCAGGGCAGTCATCAGAATAGGGCGGAAGCGGCGATCGGCTGCCTTGAGCAGCGCATCGGTTCGGGAGAACCCCTGCTGCCGTAATTGATTGATGTAATCCACCAGAACAATCCCATTGTTGACGACCACTCCGATCAAAAGAATGCTCCCAACAAAACCCAGCACATCCAGATCCTTGCCGGTCAACCAATGAATCCAGACCACTCCGACCCCAGCTAGTGGAATCGTCAAGATGATGGAAAGCGGAAGCACGAAACTCTCGAACAAAAAGCCCATCAGAAGGTAGATGAACAACACGGAGAGGATGGCGGCAAACTGAAGGTTCACAATCGTTTCATTGGTGGACACATCGTTGAGACTGGTGCCAAATTGAACCCCTTCAGGAAGACGCATCTGACGCGTCAGCCCGATGATGGACGCCTTGGCTTCGGTGGCTTGCTTGGGATCCAAATCCACCGTCAAGCTGCGACTGATCCGCTTGTTGCGCCGATTGATGCCCTTGGGTGACTTGAGCATTTTCACGTCGGTTACTGAGGATACGGGCACCAGGCGACCATCTCGAGTCGGGACTTGGAAATTGGAAAGTTCACTCAAACGCTCGCGATCGGCTTCCTCAAAACGAATACGAACGGGTATTTCTCGCCCTTCATAGTGGAAGCGCGGAAGAGTCTGACCTCGCAGTGCATTGCCCACCACACCAGCCACAAACTGAGGATTCACGTTGATGGATTCGCTGCGGTCACGATCCACTACCAAGGCCAGTTCGTTGGCACCCCGCTCTCGTCCACTTCGAATCCCAATCACCCCAGGAAGTGCCTCGACCATGGGTTCTAGATCCTCGGCTACCTGATCGAGTATGGCAGCATCATCTCCCTCCAGGTGGATGACATGGACCGTCTTGCCGGTCGCTTCTTCGGTTTCGCTTTCTCGCCCAGTTCTCAATTTCACACCCGCCCGTTGGGGCAGATCTTTCATGACTTTTTCGGCCATTTCCGTGGCGGTCAACGCGTGATCCACTTCCTTGTTCAACCATCCCTCGATATTGCCCCCTCGACTGAAGTGCATGGCCATGTAGCCACTCAAGTCCAGCTCGACTTTCTTTTGTTCCATCACCTTTTCGACTTCCACAAAATAGGAGGCCGTATCTTCAAAAACCGCCTCGCGAGGCATTTCCACGCCTATCTTGAAGGAAGTGCGATCCTCTTCCTGGTTAGGAGCAAATTCAATCTGCCGCATCAAGTAACCATAGGTGATTCCCATCACCGCCATCAACAAGACCACCAGATCCATGCGTCGATGGAGGAAAAAGGCCAAAGAGCGATTGTAAAAAGCGTGCCATCTCTCCAAGGTCATTCGGTACAGGATCGCCAGCAGGCGATGCCAACGACTTTGCGAAGCATCAGAGGAAGACTTTATCCCTCCACCCTGAGAGTGCGACGCCCCGGATCCGGCTGTCAAATACACACTCAATGGGATGAACACCAGGGCCACAAACAGCGAAGCGCACAATGCGACGGAAATGGGCAGTGCCAGGCGCATGAGGAAAAACTGCCCCTCGCCTTCGACCAGAGATACCGGAAGGAACACGATCACTGTGGTCAAAGTGGCCATGGTGATGGCGAGGGCGATTTCCCTCGCACCCTGGATGCAGGCGTGGCGGATGCTCATACCATCCTGAATGAACCGATAAATATTTTCAGCAACCACAACCGAATTATCCACCAGGAGACCGACACAGATCACCAGCCCCAGGATGCTCAGCATGTTAAGGGTCTCTCCAGAGAAATACATCACCGAGAGGGCAATGAGCAGACTCACGGGTATCGACAGACTGACAATCAAGGTAAGACGGAGACGCCGAAGAAAGAAATAAAGCACCAGGGCAGCCAACACGCCACCTATCTGACCACCTTGCACCAGATTGAAAATGGACGATCGCACCATCCGCCCCTGATTGAAAAACAGCTCCATGTCCATGCTGGCAAACAGGGGTCGTTCCCGCATCTCCTCAATCATGGCATCGAGCTTTTGACCTAATTCAACGGCATTGGCTTCACCTTCCTTGAAGATCACAATGGCTGCGGCTGGCTTGCCATTAACACGCACACTAAAACGACGGTCGGGCTCCTCATACTTGATGGTGGCGATGTCCTTGAGTTTGACACGATCATTAATCGGTCGGTTTTGAAAATCCTCCAGAGTGGTATAAGTAGCCACCGATCGCACCATGAACTTCTTGTCGGAATAGCGCACGTCACCCCCGGTCATTGTGAAATTGTCCTGCCCCAGGTCTTGGGCGAGCTGAAAGATATTCAGCCCGAAGGCATCGGCCTTTTGTTTGTCGATTTCGATGATCACCTCTTTTTCCAGAAGACCATTGAGATCCACTTTGGCCACACCATCTAAACGGGAAATAGGCAGGATGATTTTTTTCTCTACCAGGTTGTAGTAGTCAGCCATCGAAGGATCGATGGCGACTCCAAGCACCGCTACGGGGATCCCTGATGGATCGTGCTTCCTGATGAAGTAGCGCTCGACGTCATCCGGAAAGCGCAATCGGGCTCGCTCCATGCGATCGCGCACTTCCCGGTAAGCGACCGCGATATCGGTCTTGGATTTAAAACTCAGGAAGGCGTTAGCACCATTCTGGCTCGACCACGAGTTGATGCTATCCAGATGCTTGACCGTGGAGAGCTCCTCTTCCATGGGCTTGGTAATTTTCTCCAACGTTTCCTCCGCAGGGGCATTGCTCCAGGGTACGTAGACACTGAGAAACTTGGTCTCATAGCCACGTGGGAACAACTCCATGGGCAGACCCATGGCAGCGATCACCCCCATGACAACGATGGTCAGGACCAACACAAACACCGTGACCCGCCTGTCCAGTGAAAACCGCGCCAGACGACTGGAAAAACTCGAGCATTGATCGGGGTCTGGATGCATGATGTTGCCTTTTTCGGGTTATGAAGATTCTGAGGAGACTCTTCCACCCAACCACTGTTCCAGCAAGTGATAAACCGAGGGCACCACAATCAGTGTCAATAGAGTGGAGGAGAGCAAACCAAAGACCACCGCCAGTGCCATGGGCGTACGAATCTCTGCCCCGTCTCCCAGCCCTATGGCCATGGGAAGCAAACCCAGAACGGTTGTGGCAGTCGTCATTAAAATCGGCCGCAATCTCACTGCACAGGCCTGGGTGATGGCCTCTCGAGCCGTGAGCCCACGCTGACGCATTAAGTTGGCGTAATCGACCAGGACAATCGCATTGTTGACGACAATGCCCACCAACATAATCAACCCAAGAAAGACCACCACGGACAAACTGGTTTGCGTGACCCAAAGACCCAGCGCCGAACCGACAAAGGCCAGAGGCACACTGAACATGATGATGAAGGGCTGAAGGAGCGATTCAAACTGGGATGCCATGATGACGTAGACCAGGAAGACACTCAGAGCCATGGCCATCAGCAGACTGTTCTGGCTGCGTTGCCATTCTTCGCTCTGACCCGTAATGAAGTAGGTCATGTCCGAAGGCCATTGGATCAGGGAATCCAGTGCGGATTCGATTGCCTCCACGGCTCCCCCCAGTGAGGCATTACCTAAATTAGCCTGAACCAACGCCACCCGCTTTCCATCCATCCTTCGAATTTCACTGGGGCCTTCTCCGATTTCATACTGAGCGACGGCACTGAGGGGGATAGGCTGTGGCTCACCAGGATTGACCGTCAGCTGTCCGATATCTTCCACCCGCTGACGGTCCTGAACTTGCAGGCGGGCGATGATGGGAATGCGCCGATCCTTCATATTGAACTGGGTGGCCTCATTGCCCAACACCAAATCGCGCACCAACTCAGCCACTCTTCCAATATTCAATCCGTAGCGCACCAACCGTGCACGATCGTAGGTGATTTGGATTTCAGGGGCACCGGATCGTAGGGTGGTCTCAACGTCGGCCAGGGCGTCCAGCTCGCCAAGCAACTGCTCGGCCTCACGCGCCATGACCTTGAGGGTGTCCAATTCATCCCCATGAATCTCCACACTGATGGGCTTACGTGTACTAAAAAGAACAGGTCGAGTAACTCGGAAACGCAGGTCCGGCACATCCACTAAAAGGGCTCTGACGCGCTCAAGGACTCGATTTTCCGTTTCGACGGGATGCCCTTCGTGTCGCAGCAGAAGCTTGAAGCGAGCCGAATGCTCTCCCTCATCCGAGCGCTTCATGTTGGTGATATCGTAACCAAAGGTCGTCAAAACAGTCTCGATATCGCTCACATCCTCCAAAATTTTTGCCTCCACCTGACCCAGCACCCGCACCGTTTCCTCAAGGGGTGTCCCGACAGGAAGCTGCAGCTCAAAAGTCACCTCGCTCTGATGTACCTCAGGCAGCAGCTCGCTATCCAATTGTGAAATCGCCCATCCGGTGAGCAAAAGCGACAAACAGATGGTGGTGAAAACCGTGATGGGTCGATCCAGTGATGCATCGAGCAACCGTTGATACCTCTGCTGAAGCCCCACAATGAGGGCTTGAGTCCAAACCACCGGGCGGGACATCAGAGCACCACCCAGCGTCTTCATCAAAGGCCACAAACCGCGAACCCATGCCGCGAAGATCAAGCTCAAGAGTCCTGCAGCCCCTTTTGCCAGGCATTCCAACACGCATCCTAAAAGGAGGCGCAAGCCACCGTAGGGCATCCACACCCAACGCCAGGAAGGAGAACCCTTATGGTAGTCCTGCAAAAAAGCGTGCCAGGCGACCCATCGATGGGGCGCCTTCTCGACTGGCTCGACACGGGTCTGGCCTTCAAGGGCCTGGCGACTGGCCAACATGGGAATGAAGTATACGGCCACCAGCAGGGATGCGAGCAAGGAAACGACGACGGTGATCCCCAGATCCCCAAAGACTTGCCCTGCGATACCTTCCACAAAAACCATGGGTAGAAAGACCGCGATGGAGGTCAGAGTACTGGCCGTTACGGCACCGCGCACCTCACGTGCTCCACGCACCGCAGCCAACTTGATCGAATCCCCCTCCTGGCGGCAGCGGTAGATGGATTCCAGAACCACAATGGAGGAGTCCACCAACATGCCAACCCCCAGAGCCAGTCCACCCAGTGACATGATGTTGAGTGTCACCTCAGAAAGATTGAGAGGCGCAAAGGTCATGATGACACTCATGGGAATACTTACTGCAACAATCAACGTGCTTTTAAAATCATTGAGGAAAAGAAAGAGAACCAGAACGGCGAGCAGGCCACCGATCACCGCTGTTTTTTGAACTTCACGGAGGCTGTTTTCAATGAACACCGAACGATCGGCGACCACTTCGAGCCGTGCCCCCTCCTGCTTGAAAAGACGGGCTGCCAGCCGGTCGGAGTTACGCCTTCCACCAGGAGGCCCCCACCGCGATATCCATTTTTGGATCCCCTTGGGAGAAACCGTTTCAATGGGGCCCAGGGCCGAACGTACGGCCTCGGAGACGGCCACCATGTTGGCATCCGCCTCCTTGTAGATATCAATCTGCACGCTCTCGCGCCCGCCGGTGCGCGTCAGGATTTCCCGCTCCCGATGAGATCGGCTTACCGTGGCCAGATCACGCACCCTCAATTCACCCGAAGCGTCTCGCCGCACGATGGTGTCTTCAATCTGCTCCTGGTTGAGGTATTCGTTGAGGGTGCGTACCATGTATTCGGAGCGCCCCTCCTTAACCAGGCCACCCGCAACGTTGATGTTCTCCTGTTGCAGACGACCGATGACATTCTGAATAGAAAGACCGGTGCGCCTGAGGGCATCCTGATCCAGCATCACGTGAATTTCTTCCTCAAGACCGCCTCGAATCCTGACCGCAGCCACACCCGTAATGGGTTCGAGCGCACGACGGATCTGGATCTCTGCCAAACGACGCAAACGCCTCAATCCAATTTCTCCATCAAAAAGAACTCCCTCACCCGAGAGGCTCAGTTCCATAATCGGGTCAAGGGAAGGGTCAAAATGGAGAATCAAAGGCTTGTCGACTTCACGGGGAAGAAACACCTGGTCCAGTTTTTCCAAGGTATCCTGAGCCGCCTGACTCATGTCTGTTCCCCAGACAAATTCCAGCGACACATCACTCACACCCGCCCGACTGACACTGCTGATGCGGCTCAGCCCATTGACCACCCCCAGGGCTTCCTCAATGGGACGACTGACTTCATTTTCCACCTCTTCCGGCGCCGCCCCTTCAAATTCAGTGCGCACGGTCAGAGTCGGGTAATTTAATTCTGGCATCAAGGTCAGCGGTAGCCGCTTGAAGGAAAAAGCCCCGAAGACCACCGCAGCAACAAACACCATCAGCACCGCAACTGGTCGCTCCGTGGTGAAATGTGAGGATGGTGATTGAGGAGAAGAAAGACTCATGAAGGCATGGGCTTCAAAGACCGCGTCCTTTAGGACTGGTTGGGGTTTTGAGGGGAAGCTACTTCATCGGCGGGCACCTTGGCTTCATCAGCCAATCCGACATCCAGTGCCTTCACCTGACTGCCATCCTTCAGACCCGTCTGACCTGCCACCACGATGCGATCCCCTACCTCAAGCACGGCCACCGGTTGCACATGGTCGGCATCCTCCAGCCCTGAGGCCAACAAAATGCGCTCGACAGTGTCATCCGGCTTGAGCCGAAAGACAAAGCGTTGTTCCCCATCGTAAACGATGGCTTTTTTGGGCAGAAGAAGAGCCTGCTCATGGGAAGCTGTCACGATATCAGCATCCACATACATGCCAGGGAGCAAGGGACCCACATCCTTGAAGCCCACCGTGACCTTAATCATGCCCGAAGCGGACTCCACCACCGGAGCCACCCGAAGCACATAGCCTTCAAAGACCTGATCTGGGAACGCGGTCGAGCGTACCCGCACGGGCTGATCAACGGCGATGCGTTTGAGCTCCTTTTCCGGAATAAAAAGCCGCGCCACAATCGAATCAAAATCAATGATCGTGAAAAGATGCTGGCCTGCGGTAATTTGATCACCCACCCGCACCAATCGTTGGGTCACCTTGCCTCCAATGGGTGCTTTGATAAGGGTGTATCCCAATTCGCGTTGAGCGTCTTCCAGGTTCAATTGCAGCTGTTGCAATTGATACTTGGTCTGGCTGAAAGCCTGATCACTGACCAGGTTTTGCTCATGCAGGGAGGTCTGTCGCTCAAACTCCTCCCGAGCCTCTTCTACCTGATTACTCGCCTTGGACACCTGCAGAATCTGAACATCGTTCTGCAGCTGAACCAGCAGGTCATCCAGCACCACCGAGTCCCCCTCCTCTACCTGCAGAGTTTCGACGCGGTTGGCCGTACGCGCCACCACTTTCACCTCACGCTCCGCCTCGAGACTACTGGAAGCCTCCAGCACACTTTCAATCGCACCCCTTTCAAGAGTCGTGAGCTCAACAGGAATGGAAGTCTCCTTTTCCGCTTCTTCTTTGTCTTTGGGCTTGCCAAACTTCCCACAGCCAATGCCGAGGGCCAACAGCAACACAAGACAGGTCCAAAGACCTAGAGGGTATCCGGAGAGCCTCCCAAGCATGGAAGTTTCGGTTGGGTGATGCGCTGCCGAAAAGGGGTCGCATGGCTGAACCTGTCGATGCATGATATAAAAAAACCTTACTTAGCGCGGATCCTGACATGTTAAGATCCCGTCCGTTAGCCGGTGTTGGACTGTTCGAAGTAGAGGGAAGTTGCTTTAAGTTGCTTGTGGTTGCAAGTCTCGGGCTTGTACAAAAGTGCTACAGCGAGGATTTGACCCACCTCGTGAGGAAAAATACCCCCCAAAACGCTGCAAACATTAGACCCTTTGCCATATGTCAGACTCGTTGACAGTATCCACCTTACCAGAAAGACAGGCTCTGAGGAAAGGTCCCATCTGGGTGACCGGGGCTGGTGGCCTCATTGGCCACCATGTGGTGAAGCAAAGCCCCGGGAACAGGCAGGTCATTGGTTGGCTACGCCATGACCTTGATTTGTTGGATTTTGAGGCTGTCGAAAGGCAATTCAAGGATCGTAGACCGGCTGCCATCATCCACTGTGCCGCCATGAGCAAAAGCCCTCAATGCGAAGCCCAACCCAAGGAAGCTCAAGCGATCAATGTGGATGCAACACGCCACCTGGCCCAGCTGGCCCATTCCATTCCTCTTATCTTTCTCTCCACCGACTTGGTCTTTGACGGCCAAAAAGGACATTACGCCGAGAATGAGGCCCCCCATCCCCTCAACACCTACGCCCGCACCAAATGGGAAGCAGAGGCGGTGGTCGCAGGCAATCCCCACCACACCATCGTTCGCACTTCTCTCAATGGAGGTATTTCGCCCACCGGAGACCGTGGTTTCAACGAGCAAATGCGAGCGGCTCTCAGAAAAGGCGCACCGATCCCCTTGTTTATGGATGAGTTTCGAAGCCCTTTGGCGGTGACGGTCATGGCAAGGGCCCTGTGGGAAATACTCGAGAAAGGCCTGAGTGGGCTTTACCACTTGTGCGGTTCCCAGCGCCTCTCACGCCATGCCATTGGCGTCCTGCTCAACGACCGGTGGGGCCATGATCCCTCGTTGATCCAGGCCACCTCCCTGGCTTCCTACCAAGGCCCACCCCGGGCGCCGGACACCACACTGGACTGTTCCAAGCTTCAGTCCATGCTCTCGTTTCCATTGCCTGGTTTTGAATCCTGGTTGGCGGATCATCCCGAAAGCCTTTTCTGATGGAAGATGCTTCACCCATTTACCGAGGACGTATTGCCCCGACACCGACGGGACACCTGCATCTGGGCCACGCACGGACTTTCTGGAAAGCTCAACAGCGGGCGATGGCAAAGAAGGGCATCCTCATCCTCCGAATGGAAGACTTGGATGGGCCCCGTTGCAAACCAGCGTTTGTCCGTGACTGTTACGAAGACCTGAGCTGGTTTGGATTTCGGTGGCAGGAAGGGCCTGATGTAGGGGGCCCCCACACACCCTACCTCCAAAGCACCTCGACCTCTCTCTATCAGGCCACGATGACCCAACTCAAAGCAAAAGGTTGCCTCTATCCATGCACCTGTTCCCGAAAAGATATCCAGCAAACCCAGCGTGCACCACACGCCGCAGATGATGAATGGCTCTACCCGGGCACTTGCCGCCCCAGCGACTCGGCTTCCATCAGGGAAATCACGGATCAACCCCATTGTTGGCGATTCAAGGTGCCCAAGGGAGAACACATCGCCTTTGTAGACCGCCGTCTGGGCCCCCTATCTTATGAAGCAGGACGCGACTTTGGTGATTTTGTGATCTGGCGTTCCGATGGAGTGCCATCCTATCAGCTGGCTGTGACGGTCGATGATCATCGCATGCAGGTCAGCGAAGTGGTTCGAGGAGAAGACTTGTTGGTATCCACTGCCCGACAACTCCTGATCTATCGTGCTCTTGGGTGGCAAGCACCTGATTTCTACCATTGTCCCCTGGTGTGCGATGCTCATGGGCAGCGACTGGCAAAGCGAGATGCGTCTCTCAGCCTAAGAACCCTTCGCCAGCAAGGTTCTCAGCCCGAGGCACTCAGAGATGCGTGGTCAGACTAGTGGGCGTTCGACGCATTGGAAGCACCCATGGCACCCTCGGCCGCCGTTCTTTCAAAGCAGGATAAAACGCGACGGCGGATGATGCCCCAGGCAAAGACAGCGTTCCAGCCAAGACCCACCAGGATCCAGAGAAGGACGTGAGCGGCATGATGATCCACCCATACCACTCCATGCACAGTCGCCAGGTAGCGCATGACTCCATCCAGCAAAAGAAACAGGACCCACGGAACACCCAAAGTCGTCAAAACGGATCGACTGATTCCCTTATGGGCGCTGCCAGTGAGGATGGCATACCAAATGGCTACCCAACCAATGGATGCCATGTTGACCACCAGCATGAACATGCCTGCAGCATAGAGCCAGATGGCTTCGTTCAGGAGCATGACTCTCGTACCCTGGGCGAGGGTCATGATCAACCAAGTTTCCAAGCCCAATAGCAGAATCATGGGTTTGGTAAATTGCAGCAAAGTGGCTTTGAAAATGCCCTGCACCAGGCCTCGGGCTCCCATGGGGGTCGTCACCAGCAATTCCATGGACCCGCTGCGTCGGTCCTCAGCGATGAGAGTCGCAGCTTCCGCTGCCACCCATATCTTGAGAAAAAGATGCACAAACCAGCCAAGCACCAGCAATACCGGAGGCTCACCCATGACTTCACCATGGGTGAGGTAACCGGTGGACCAAATGATCGCCACCGAGATCACAAGAACCCATGCATACTGCTCCTTGAGCTTTTCCCTCATCACCATCCAAACCATGGGATGATGGTCCAGCAGGCGCTGGCGACGCCTGCGACGAGAAGGACCGCTGCCGTAGAGCCAATAATGCCACCCCAGTCGAAGACGCGCCCACCACTGGGCTGGCTTTCCTGAGGAGGCATCCTCCATGATGCCGCGAGAAGCCATCCATAGAAAAGACCAGGCAGCAAGGTGCATGCCTCCCCATTGCAGAGCAAACGAAGCCCACGTTTCGGGAGTTCGAAGAGAGACCCAAGAAGAAGACCCCATCAGAAAGGGGAAATGATGCATGGGAGAAAAGATACTGGCCGTGAAAAAAAACCAGGAGGGGGATTCTCCGCGCCCCACCAGGAATTCAACAAAAACGGCTGGTCCCAGAATGAGCGTCCCAACCACAGCCAACGAGGCCATCAAGCTGCGACGTTCGTCCTGACTGAACGAGGAAACCAGCAAGGTGGCGGCCATGGAGAGAAAGAGAGTATTGAAAAGGAAGAGGATAGTTTTCAAAAAAAGGCCAAAAGTGACCCCTCCCAATTGAAAGGTCAGGGCAAAAAATGGAATCATTCCAAGCAATCCAAAAAAGAGATTGATGCCATGCCCCGTCCATTTACCCAAGATGACATCCAAAGGATGCAGATCGGTGAGAAATAGGAGTCGCAAGGTGCCTTCTCGACGTTCACGACTCAAGGCATCGGAACAGGCAAACACGCCGGCAAGCGCACAGAAGACAAAAGCGGCCATGGTCAATGAATGAAAGATTCCCCGGCCCTGACCGGACTGTGTGGGGCCTCTAAGACTGGCCAGCGACACACTCATCAGAGCCACCATGACCAGGGTAGAACCTGCAAGAGAACAAAGCATGCGCCATCCATGGGTGGAAGGTCGGCGGCTGGCAACCTGCAATTCTCGCACTACAATGGGCAGTGACTTGATCATGATCCCTTGGCTTTAGGGGTGGCTAGAATCCTTCAAAATAAAAGGGTGCCGTGGTCCTCTAACTCCAGTCCTGGAAGAGGGATACTAACGCGAGCGACCGTCCAGTTTGGAGCGAGCCGACTCCAGCAAGCGGCGCTCTTTGTCGGTTAGGCTGTGCATACCATGAGCTGAAATTTTTTCCAGAATCGGATCAATTTCGCGGGAAATGAATTCTTCACGAGTCAGCTCGGCTGGTTTCTGCACGCGCGAAGCCTTCTGACCAAACATCCGGGTCACTTTAGCCACCGGGGCTCTCTTGCGGGCCTTGGGGCGCACCGGCTCTGACTGCGCTACAAAGACGGGCGAACGTCTACCCATGAAATAGTGGGCATAGAGCAAACCACCGATGGCTCCTCCGAAATGCCCCGCATGCGACACCTGGCCTGCCTTGGAAAAGAGCAGACCCAAGCCTGCGATGACCAGAAGCAGGATGAACAAATGCTTCACCCGGATGGTGACCGGGAAAGGAAACATCATGAGCGGGGAATCGGGCCACAGACGGGCAAAAACAGCAATCAGACCATAGATACCTGCGGAGGCACCCACCATGTATTGAGGCATCTGCATCCCGACGGTGAACCAGGCAATGAGCAAATGAAGAAGCCCACCCACAGCACCCGACATGAAGAAGAGACTCAAAAAACCATCCTTGCCCAACGTCTCCTCGATTGACCGACCAAAAACATACAGCGCCCAACCATTGAAAAGCAGGTGCCACACATCACCGTGAATGAATTGGAAGGAGATCAACTGCCAGAGAAAACCGCTTCCCACTCCCACTTGACTGAGAAAAAAATATTTGTCCCACAAACTGGGAAAGCCAGGCGTGCGGGTCAATAACTGGAGAAGGAAGACCACACCACAGACCCCCATCAGCACCACCACGGCAGGGTAGCGCTTTACAGGCTCGTAGGAAGATTGCATGTAGGAGCGGTCGTCCAACATCCATTCACGGTAGCCGGTCACCTTTTGAATATCAATGGACTTTTCATGAAGGGAGGTTACAACCGACACATGCACCCCTCAGCCCTGTTTTCTGACATCGTCAGGCTGGTCAGCCATTGCCTCTCTTTCTTCTGCATGGGTCAAGGTGCCTTGCGGTCTCTGAGTGCCCCGGTGGGAACGTTTGTCCCATGGTGGCTTGTCTGGGGACTCGGGTTGGGGTCCAACCTTCAGGCAGCCTCCTCTGTGGCACGCACACCTAGCCATGATTCTGAGCTGCGCTACTGGCTGGAGAACATGATCACCCATCATCATTTCTCGGTGTCAGAAACAGCATCGGCTACCGGTCTGAGCCATCAGCAGATTGAAAAGGCCATGCAAGAGTGGTCGATCCAGCCCTCTCCCACTCGATCCAGCCCGTCGCATCTACTCGTCCTTCCCTACCCGGGAGGCCGCCATCCCCGCATTGGGTTTCTGGACGGGGCCATCGATCCTCAGCGCGAAACCAAGGTCAGTGCCTTTGCTCCCTGGAAAGGAGGCGGTTATGCCGTATTGGATATCCCCGAGGCCATCTGGTCTAATTTGGGACTGACCTACTTGGCCCATACCCACATTCCCACGGTCTGGGATGAACAATCCATTGCTCTGGAAACTACCGAATGGACGCGGCACCCCGATCATTCCCTGAGCATGGAGCGTCTTCTTCCCAACGGGATCTCTTTTGGCACCCATGTGGCAGGGGCCCACGGAGGCTTGATCATGGACATGTGGCTTCGAAATGGCAGCGAGGCGGCGCTGGATGATCTCCGAGTTCAGAACTGTGTGATGTTTCGTGAACTCGCCGGATTCGAGGTTCAAACAAACGACAACAAGTTGCTTCTTCCCCCTTACATTGCCTGCCGTGATGTTGAGGGAAGGCGATGGGCAATCACCGCCTGGACCCCACACCAACGATGCTGGGCAAACGCACCCTGCCCCTGCATGCACTCCGACCCCCAATTTCCGGACTGCGCCCCTGGAGAAACCCAACGACTCAAGGGTTGGTTTTCTTTTTATCAGGGTGTGGATATCGTAGGAGAACTCCAGCGCCTCCAGGAACTGGGTTGGGATCGTTGAGCCCGGCAACCGCTCGGGGTTGCCAAGGAAGCTTTGTTTGTGATTGGATGGGCTTATGCAATCCATTCCCTCGCTCCTTGATCGCCTTCGACACGCCTGCCTGCTGATTGCCTTCATCCTATGCTCAGGGCCATGGCTCAGTGCCCGTGCAACCCAAGGCCCTCCCAACTTTGTCTTCCTCCTCTCCGAAGACAACTCCAAGCACTACATGCAACTCTACGGCAACGAACACGGAGCCACACCAGCCATTGCCGCTCTAGGCAAGGAAGGTTTGGTGTTTGATCATGCATTTTCCAACGCTCCGGTTTGTTCGGTGGCCCGCACCACCCTGATGACCGGAATTCTCGCGCCTCGAGGGGGGTTTCAATACCATCGCAAGCTCCAGCAGGCCCACCTTCCCGAAGGCGTAATCATGTGGCCAGCGTTGCTTCGAGAGGCCGGGTATTACACCACCAATAACCAGAAAAAAGATTACAATGTGGTCGAGGGAGAAGGCGTGTGGGATGTCTCCTCTCGCCAGGCCAGCTGGCGCAATCGCCCCACGCCCCAAACACCCTTTTTTCACATGCAGACCTTTACCACCACTCACGAAAGTTCCCTGCATTTTGATGAAACGGCCTTTACCCAGCAACCCAACCGGACCGACGCCGCTGACATTCATCTCACCCCCTACCAACCCGACACCCCTACCTTTCGTTTTACTAAGGCGCGTTATTTCGATCGTATCCAACGGGTCGATGGACAGATCGGCAACCTGGTGCGTCAACTCGAAGCCGATGGTTTGCTGGAGAACACTTTCATTTTCTACTTCGGGGATCATGGCGGAGTGCTGCCCAGGGGGAAGGGCTACCTTTATGAAACTGGTCTCCACGTACCTCTGGTCATTCGTATTCCCGAGACCTGGCGCGAGCGCCTTCCACTCAAGGTTGGCACCCGTCCCCAGGGTTTTGTGAGTTTCATTGATTTTGGGCCCACGCTGCTTCACCTGGCAGGGCTGCCGATTCCTGCCGTGATGGATGGGAACCCTTTTCTGGGAGAACTCTTTACCGCTGCACGCCTCGAATCGCGGGATGAAGCCTTTGGTCATGCCGATCGTTTTGATGAGAAATACGAGATGGTCCGCTCCCTTCGCAAAGGTTCCATCAAGTATATTCGTAGCTTTCAGCCCTTCTACCCAGATGGGCTTCAGAACAACTATCGATACCGCATGCTCGCTTATGCCGAGTGGCGGAAGCTTTTTACGGAGGGCAAGCTCAATGCCGCTCAAAGCGCCTTTTTCCAGCCCAAACCGGTGGAAATGCTCTTTGACCTTCAAGAAGATCCGGATGAAGTCAACAATCTGGCGCAAAGCCCTGGTCATGCCGCGCTATTGGAGGTCATGCGCGATCGGCTGAGCTATCACATGACCCGCATCAATGACCTGAGCCTCTATCCCGAAAGTGAGATGATAGAGCATGCCCTTGAGGATGGTATTGGTTATGGCCATGAGCACCAACGGGACATTCGACAGCTGCTTCGCATCTGCAACCTGGCGCTGGAACCCTTTGATCAGGCCGAGCGCAATCTCATGCGTGCCCTGCGAACCGAAGATCCCTCCATGCGCTATTGGGCTTTGACGGTGTGCAGTATTTTTGGCGAGGAGGCGGCAGCCTTTGTTCCACAGGCCAAAGCCCTGCTCAAGGCTGAAGATCCACTGGTGAGACTTCGTGCCGCTGAATTTCTGGGACTCATCGGCAAACGAGACCCTCGCCCCACGTTTTATGAAATCCTCAATGAAGGAGCCAACCATGCGGTGAAACTCATCACCCTTAATAGCGCAGTGCTGTTCCACGACCGGGTGGAAAACCCCCTGACCTTTGACGTGTCCCAATTGAAGGACCCCGTAGATCGTGACGAAGTCAAGCGCCGCCTGGATTACTTCGCGGGAAGGCTTTGATCTTGTTCAAAAACCTTTTCAGACCAAGCCTAGCGTTTGGCGCTCCAGTCAATGGTGGTGGTTTCACCATCCATCTTGGCAGTCACCTTTCCTTCCAGACGCTGGTCCTTGAGGGTTCCCTTAAGCTGATAGATCATCTGCCCGCCCTGGGGTCGGTCGCGGGTGATGGTGAAGGCAATTTGATCCCCAAAGATGCCACCGTGTTCCAGATCAAACGAACGGTCGGGCCCCATGGACATGATGCCACGGATACGCGCACCATTTTGTTTGATGTTCAAGGGTGAATCCACCATTTCACCATTGGGTCCCTGAATGGAAAAGGTCCATTCTCCACTAAAGTCGGCATGGGTCATTTCAACCGGTCGATCTTTGAGGAGGGTGGAGATGCGCTTTTCCATCGCCGAGGCCCAGATGCCGTAACCGGCGGTGGAGAAGTGGAGGAAATCAGGCATGATGGCTTTAGGAATGCTTCCCGAACGCTCCATGAAGCGATGACCGATGTCCAGGTATTGGACCCGCTTCCAGTCCTGAAGCTTCTGGATAGCCTGGTTGACCTGCAGGATCTTGCCTCGCTGGTCGTTGAAGTTTTCTCCACGCGGAAAGATGCCCAGAAGCAGGATCTTGGTCTCCGGAAGCTTGGTCTTGAGCTTATTGACCACTGCAGTAATCCCATCGAT
>Ga0255759_10001589_pt1 | contig 20332 bp, 22 predicted proteins | sample 101ome_20_FD_179959 | JGI IMG/M metagenome (GOLD analysis project Ga0255759, IMG submission 179959) | Coastal salt marsh microbial communities from the Groves Creek Marsh, Skidaway Island, Georgia - 101404AT metaG (version 2) | ecosystem: Environmental > Aquatic > Marine > Intertidal zone >...
AGAAATCAGATTTTGATAGAACAGAAGTTAATAAGGATAAAACTGGTGTTTTTACTGGAAGCTATGCAATAAACCCTTTCAGCAAAGAAAAAATTGAAATATGGATATCTGACTATGTGTTGATAAGTTATGGTACTGGCGCAATTATGGCAGTTCCTGGTCACGATCAAAGAGATTGGGAGTTTGCATCAAAATATAATCTTCCAATTGTAGAAGTTGTAGAAGGTGGAGATGTATCAAAAGCTGCATACACTGCAAAAGGTAGTGCCAAAATTATTAATTCTTCAAGCGATATAACCTTATCCATGGACGGTTTAAGTGTAGATGAAGCTATTAAAAAAGCAATTTCATTTATTGAAAAAAATGCAATAGGAAAAGCCACAGTTAATTACAAATTAAGAGATTGGTTATTTTCTAGACAAAGATATTGGGGAGAGCCTTTTCCATTAATTCATAAGGACGATTCAGTAGAGTTAATTCAAGAAACGGATTTGCCAGTAATGCTTCCTGAAGTTGAAAATTATAAGCCATCAGATGATGGTAAATCTCCATTATCATTAGTTAAAAATTGGGTTGAAGTAAAAGATGAAAATGGTAATATTATTGGACTTAGAGAAACAAATACTATGCCTCAATGGGCTGGATCTTGTTGGTATTTTTTAAGATTTACAGATCCTAACAATGCAAATGAGGCATGGTCAAAAGAAAAAGAAAACTATTGGATGCCGGTAGATTTATATATTGGCGGACAAGAGCATGCAGTACTGCATTTATTATACTCTAGATTTTGGCATCATGTTTTATATGATTTAGGCCTAGTATCGACCAAAGAACCATTTAAAAAATTATATAATCAGGGAATGATTTTAGGAGATGATGGTACAAAAATGAGTAAATCTAGAGGGAATGTAATAAATCCAGAAGAGATTATGGATGAATACGGTTCAGATTCGATGAGGCTTTATGAGATGTTTATGGGTCCCTTAAACAAATCAAAGCCTTGGAGTACAAAAGGTTTACAAGGATGCTATAGATTTGTAAATAAATTATGGTCAATTATTGTTGATGAAAATGGTAATTTGTCGTCGAAGATAGTAGATAGTGATGAAAAGGATAAAGACACATTATTTTTACACCATCAAACAATTAAAAAAATAGGCGAAGATATCGAAAATCTACATTTTAATACTGCAATATCTCAACTAATGATTTATTGTAATCATTTACAGAAATGTAATACAATTTCTAAAGAACTTATTGAGGAGCTAGCAATCATATTAAGCCCATTTATCCCACATCTTTCAGAAGAGTTTTGGAGTTTGCTAGGTCATTCTGAAACTATTACATACCAGCCATGGCCACAGTTTGACGAAAATTTGATACAATTAGATGAAGTTACTATTGCTGTCCAAGTAAATGGAAAGCTTAGAGCTAATATTAACGTTGCTAAAGATTCAGCTGAAAAAGATGTTATTTCTGAAGCTCTGTCCTTAGAAAATGTCGAAAAATTCACATCCGTAGGAAATATTGTAAAAACAATTTATGTACCAAACAGACTTTTAAATTTTGTCGTCAAGTAGATCTGTACCTTTAGACATAATCCAAACTGTTCCAATTAAGCTTAAAACAGCTACCTTTTGATAGGTTGCATGAAAAGTAAGTGATTGAATTGATTTCCATGGCTCAGGACCAATTTCAAGAAATATTATATATCCAAGAATGATTAAGGAACATAAAAATAGGGTATAAGTGACGTTTTTAAGACCTTTATAATAAAATAAGTAAGAATATATACCTAATGTTACAAAAGCACCGTTAAATACTGAATTTGCAAAGAAAATATGTAAAGCATATAACGAAGGAACATCTGCTGGTGTTAAAATAACCCCTAAAAGACTTATAGAGCCAAAAATTGCAGAACATTTTGCGAATAAACTAATTTTAGGGTACTCACTAGAAAAATAATTAGCTGCTTTAACAAGATATATTAAAACTGCAATTAATTGAACAATCATACCAATTGAGAATAAAATAATAGATATGGTATTATCATCACCAGAATGACTTGTTGTACGGCCAAGATCGCTTATAAAATTTCTAAAGAAATTGTAATAGGGAGTAGTTTTGTCGACATAATTACCGCCACCATAGAAAAAACCTGCTGAAGTCAATAAACCGAGGTAGATAAGAAGCATTAGTCTTGTTGATTTTCCTAGTTTATTATTCATATATCACTAATTATACATAATCTTTATTATGCGCAAATAATTTATATACAGTTTAATAATAATCTTATTTATTTATAATGAATAAGTATTAATTGTTTGCAAATAATTTAATGATATCTTCAAAAGTGTTTGGATGAGAAGATAAATCTTCCCAATCATCATATCGTAAATAAATGTAATTCCACTTTTTATCGTCTTGTTTTGTTGCATCAATACACCATTGCTTTAAACGGTCAATTTTAAGCTGGTCATCCATGTTTTCAGCGCCCTTAGTCTCAATTATCCAGTGATCTCCATTAGAAAGTTTCACAATGAAATCTGGATGATAGTGACTGATACCACCATCGTGGTTAATGTATTCCATCTTGAAATATATTTGCATGAAATTTTTAACAAAGGCTGTAACATCAGGACAATTATCTATTACATTCGCTATTTCTAACTCAAACCTGGAATCACCTACAATGCGATTAAATACTGATTTTCTAGGAGCAATTCTTTCCTCACTATGCAGCACAGCAAATGGTTTTGTATTTCCAACATTAATGTATTCATTCAAGGTAGCTTCGCCTTCATCACGAACGGTTAATTCATTAATCTCTTTTCTAAAAGTGCGCATAATTGTTTCGATGGGAACTAACTCTGATAAATTTCGTGCAACGTTCGTATCGCTCAAATCCACCGTTTTACCAAACAGATGATTTGTTATAAAATCTTTAACCTTCTCATACAGAATATCTTGCGAACCATATAAACGTAAATCTTTCATAATAGAACGAGTGAAATGTCCACAGATTGCTGATGCATCAGGACGATAGTCAGTATCTAACTTGGTAATACTTTTTACTTCCCCTTCAACAATATCTCTTAAAATGATTTCTCTTTGCTCTTCCTCTGAAAATGTTTTCAAAGATACTGCTTTATATGAGAAATTATTAGGATCTAAATCAGAGAAATTTTTGTAATTACGTTCGATTCTTGCACTTAGAATTGGAATTTTTATATCAAGCTCATCCATATCTTTTTTAGGATTATCTTTGTCAACGGTAATAACTACAGGAGCTATAGGAGGCGTAGATGGACCCATAGGTTTTCGTTCAAGTTCAACTCCTTCACTTTTAATACTTTCAACAAATTCAAGAAAAGCTTCTGTTCCAATAACACTAACCATTTCAGTGATATCATCGTTACCAAAGTACATTCTTCTTAATCCCCTTCCCAACGTCTGTTCAGGAAGAATATTAGATTTAGAAGTATACGGTCTTAATCCAACGATTGTGGTAACATTTTGTACGTCCCACCCTTCTTTCAACATCAAAACCGAAACTATTGCTTTAACTGGACTTTCGATGCTATCTATGTTATTCGCAAGTTTGCGAAGTTCTTTTAACTCTTCTTCATTTTTTGAAGAAGTAGCTTCCGATATTTCACCATTCTTTTTGGTATGAATAGTAAAGGTAGCATCTCCAGATAATTCAGGGTAAGTCATCTGAAGATATTCGGCTACATCATCACAATTTTGAGTATCATCTACCATTACAAATAAAATAGCTTTTTTTCCCAGCTTTTTATGTTCTTCATAGGTTTTTTTCCACTCTGTTACACCTAAATGTAAATAATCTCTATATTTCTCTGAGAATTTAGTGGATTGATTTACTTTTAACTTCGCTCTACTAGCCTGGTCAGGTAAAATTGGAGTCTTAACCACACCTTGATGAATTGCTTCTACTAAGGGATAATCCGATACTGTTTGAACAAAAATATTACCATTTGAATGCTTTGGTGTTGCAGTAACATCAATTTGCAAAGAAAGATTTGATCCTTTTTGTAATAATTGGTTGTGAATATCTTGAATAGATTTAAACCATGCCATTTTAGGGTCATGGATATGGTGTGCTTCATCGTTAAAGACAACAAGCTCATCTATATCACGGACTATATCACCGACAGAAATTTTATTATCAGTAGTATTTGCTACAGGTTTTGATCCTAAAAAATAATCTGTGGTATCTGCGTCTTCAAAAGAAGCTTCATGTTCAGAACGACTATACAATCGATGAATATTTGTTAAGAAAATGTTTCCATATGGACTCATGGTAGAAACTTCATCTTGAATATGCAGTTTTGGTTGAAAATCTCTTCTCCAATCTCTGTCGTCAAATCCGTTGGATGGTAAGGCAGGATCACTGAAAAAAATACTTAATGAATCAAAATCATCTCGCAAACGGTCTAACACAATAATATTAGGGGCAATAATTAAAGAGTTGGTAGATAAATCTGAATCTTCTTCGTATCGCTTATGAAAATAACTCCAAACCAATAATAACGATATTACCTTGGTTTTACCTGTTCCTGTTGCTTGTTTTGTTAAGACTCTAAACCAGTGCTCTTCAAACATATCTGGAGTAACTCTACTATGCTCATCATACTTCAACAAATCCTGAGGAGCTCTACATCCTTTTACTTCATAAAGATATATTACTGTTTCTACAGATTCACGCTGAGCAAAATAATAATTAAATGTTTTTCCATGACTATCTGGTATAGGGTGTTCTGTTTTGAACCAAAAATTTAACAATGACAAGGTGGTATCAGATACTCCTGCATAATCGCTTTCTCTCCATTCTTGGACTTCCTTACGTAAACGTACTACAAAGGGGGCTAACAATTTCTCATATGCACCTTTTTCTCTTAAACTTTCTTCAGCTGGAAACCAACGTATTTCAGGCTTAGCAATTTTAAAGGGACTGGTTGGAAAATCTGGATGTAAACCCATTACAGCTTCACTTTCATAATCTTCATGGTATCATTTCCAAAGATATCAACCACCTTAACCGCTATTGTAGTCTTATTTTTTGATATTTTTACAGTCGATGAAGTCAATTCAAGAGATGGTTGATCTTTGGTTCTAAAAGACTGCCATTCGTTTTCAAAGACAAAGTCTCCTGTCCATTTTTGCTCAAATTCATCTGGATTATTTTCTTTAGGAACTCTTATAATTTCTTGTTTGGATTCAAAATCAAAATCTACTGACCAGTAGTCAATCCAATCCGTCCACTGTTTTGTTAATTGCTCTTGGGAAATAATGCCATTTGCATCTTTTGAAACCTTAACAATCTGACCATGATCAACAATGATTTTAGATTGTTTATTTTTCAATGATTCTTCTGTTTGCTGCAGTTGGCCTTGCTGATATGAGACACTAAAGTCTGTTAATTTAACCGCTAAGGTATTGCCTTTTATGATTGGTGTAAACTCAATATACGCTACATCATGAAATTCTACCTCACCTTTAGCAACAGCTCTTTTATCAAATACTTCAACGGGAATCTGTTTATATGCTAAATCGATACCCCTTTTTTTAGCTTCATCTTGAATGGTTGGGAATAAGCCCATTTCATATTCAAATCCTAATATATCAACTTTAGATATTTGATTTTGCAAACATTCAGAAATAACTTCTTCTACATGTTTTCTTGATAACGAAAAATTAACAGGACCTATGTTTACCATTCTTCCTGCTTTCTTTCCATGAAATGTTTTGAAACCATCAACTGATTCTGAATTATAGGCACCTAAAATAAGATTAATAAATTCATTATTTTTTTGATTTATTTTTTTGACTAAATCTTTATCTCTAATGTTTTTATACTCTTTTATAAAATGTTGTTTTTCATATTTACCAAGATTTAATATTTCAATCGGTTTATAGTTTTTACCTTCTTTTTTCATTTCTCTTTGAAGTAATAGCATTCTTTTGCGAATTGTATGAACAGAAAATTTTCCTATATCAGATACAATCCATTTTCGATTTAATTTTGAACAATTATATGCCAAACTACCAGAGCCTGCAAAAAAATCACAAACAAGATCCTCTTCATTAGATGCAGCTTTAATTATTCTTTCAATTAACTTATTAGGTTTTTCAGTTGGATATCCTGTTCTTTTTGTTCCATCAATCTTTATGCGAGCCGCAATAGCAAAATTCCACCAATCTTCAGGAATTTTACCTTTATTGCTATAATCATCAGAAACATTTCTATTCATATCACCCTTTCCATGCTTATCTTTAAATCCTCCTGCATGTACCTCAGATGGAATTTTTATTTCATCAGAATTAAATGTCCAATTTTTAGATTTAGTGTACCAATATATATTATCGTGTTTTCGATTAAATTGTTTCATTCCAGGTGAGCCTGGACCTGTATAAGTCCAAATTATTTCATTTCTAAAATTTTCACGACCAAAAACTTCATCCATCACTGCCTTAATTAAAGTATTTGACCTCCAATCACAATGAATAAAAATGGAACCATCATCTGCAAGCAAATCCTTCATGAGAATTATTCGTTCATAAATCATAGATAAAAAAGAATCTCGTCCTAATCCCCAGGTATCTCTATATGCTATATGCTCAAGAACATTTGGTTTTTTTTCTAGGGTTTGATCTCCAATTTTCACATCCATAGTAAAATCTGCACCAACATCAAATGGGGGATCAATGTAAATAAGTTTTATGCCACCTTGTTCTTTAATTTCTTCACGCATTGGACCGTGCTTCAAAGAAGATAAAATATTTTTATTATCTCCCCATATTATTTTATTGTGCCATCCTTTTTGTTGTCTACCGCTTTCATCAAATAATGATAATTGTAATTCTCTGGGAACCTCTGAACGTGGTGTATCAACATGTTCAATAGTTTGAAAAGGAAATACCACATTAGTGACTTTATCGGTCTTTCCATTCCAAAGAAGCTCTAACTGTTTTTTATCTTTAAAAAGGTGGAATCGATACTTTTCAGGAAGCTCTTTTCCTTCCTCAATATATCGAACAATATCTCTTTTTTCATTTTCTGTAAGATTTAACATATAATTATACTAATTTATTAAAATTAACTATTGAGTTTAATTGATTTATTGTTACATCATATCTTGGATAGCGAACAACTCTACCTTTTAGATATGTTCCTTTAGGTCTAAAGGAAGATTTTGAGATAAAATTTTCTTTATCTATCCATCCAACAATATCAACATATTTTTTGTACTTTTTTATACTAAACAACTTAGCAAAAACATAAAAATCAACCGATCTTCCTATTTGTTCTTTTGTAACTTCACAACGCCAATTTATCTGTGGTTTATAAAATACTTCTTGAGTTTTTACATCAATAATTTTATTCGAGTTAATAATTTTAAAATCTCCATTATCAGGTTCACTTGAAATCACTTCGCCTAAGTATTTAATATTAATTTTATTATCTTGACAAAATTGATTAAATGCGAATTCTCCTAAGTATCCCACGGCTATTTTATCAATTCTTTGGTAATATGTAAGCTTAACATCTCTTTTATATTCGTTTGGAATTCTTTGTTTAGCTAATTGAATGGCTTTATTATATTGAACATCATCAATATCAAATCTATAGGCACCATCAATCATTTTTATCAACCCCTGCTATTTCATCTGCAATATCGCCAAATAAAACCCAAGATACAAAGAAACATAGCCAAATAGCAATAAAACTAAACCAAAAGCCTTCTACTTGCATTAAATCAGGCCAGAATAAGTATATTCCACCCAAAAGTAATAAAAATAATGTATTTGTATACCCCATATTTTAAATCTAAAAAAAATATATAATGCATAATATAGAAAAAAATCAATCTATCCAGTACCCATACATGAAAAACAAATACCACCCATATAATAACTAAATTCTGGTAAATAACCTGAACCACCACATCTATAACATTCACTTTTAAAGTAGTTATAATTATTTAAGTTCGACAATGAATTGATTGTATTTTTTGTTTTCAAAGCTATCTGAAGACTAGAAATAATATCTTCAATAGACTTTTTATAATCTTGTTTTTTATCTTTCGCATGAATTGCGCGATGTTCTTCTTTGGATAATATTTGTAAGTTTTCTGGTCTATTATCTGTTTTATTTCTATTTATATGATGAACTTCATGTCCTTTTGGAATTTTGCCACCCGATTGAATTTCAGCTACTCTTCTGTGAACCCATACCCATTCTCCATCTTCCAAAAACTGGAGATATCCATTTTTAATTCTTGTTATAAATTCTCCAGAATTAATTAATGCTTCAAAATTTCTTGCTCCTTCAACTTTGTTCATTATTTAATATCCAATCTGATTCAATTCCATATAATTTTAGTATTTCAATAAGCCTAGTATCTTTATTTTTTTCTATCACTTTTAGAATCTTATTAATTTCTATTTCATCAATCTTTAACATTGCTCCAATTTCTTTTATCAACCACATAAGATCATTCATAGTTGTTTTAATATTACCTCTAATAATGATGTTGTGTGTTTTAGCCAACTCTATTTGATTAGCTAGTCTTGCTTTATGCGTTTCCTCTAGAAGATTATTTAAATAATTCCTTCTATCTACCAATCTTTTCAAATCTTTAATTTTGAACATTTCTTCAATCTTTGGGAAAGAATCCTTCATTTCTTTCCATTTTTTATAATTATCCCAATCAACGGAATCTTCTTTAGTTTTGATTAATTGTTTATTTAAATCAACAAGCAATTTTTTAATCTCTTTATTTTCTTTTTCAAGCTTTTCAATTTTTTTTGTGTTAAATAAATCCATTCTATTTATCTCCAAGTGAATCATAATATTTTTTTAAGTTACTTAAAGTCTCAGATTTCAGAGCCTTATCCCAATCCCCAATTGCTATAAACTTCATTTTAGCTCTTGAAATAGCAACATTTAACCTTCTTTTATCCTGTAATAATTTTGGAATTTCAGATTCTCCTATGGTTAAGGAAAATAATATAATATCTCTTTCATCTCCTTGAAAACGATCAACGGTATCAACTATATTTTTAATTGATGCCACATCATCAAAGTACTCCATTAAATCAAGTTCAATATTTCTTCTAATTTCAGCAACTTGAGCTCGAAATGGAGCAATTACGCCAATTCTTGTATGGTCTATGCCTGATGTTAATAATATCTTCAAAATTTCTTTAATCTTTACTGCTTCTTGATTGCTCTGATTTTTATCATTATTAGAAGACTTTACATCAAGTAGTTCAATTGCTTTCCTAGATTGTAAAATTGATGCATACTCGCTATTTGTATCTTTTAGCTTAATAACAGAATTAGAATCTGATTTAAATGTATTTAATTGATTATTATAAAATTCATTTGATATAAAATTAGAAATTTGTTCAGGCATTCTGTGTTGAATATCTAACATTACTTTTGTGCTCTCACATGCACTATCATTGTTATATAGTTCTTCAAATAAAGTATTGCTTAAGTCTTTGGCTTGTTCACTTTGAATAACGGGAGGTAATTGTTTATGGTCTCCAACTAAAATGAATTTTTTTGCCAACCTTATTGTTCCTATTGCGTTAGGTATAATAACTTGTGATGCCTCATCAATTATTGCCACATCATATTTACCATATTTTTTAATTAGAGTATCAAATCCTCCCGAAAGCCATTTATGGGTTGTTGCTATATAAACAGCGCTATCCGAAAATATTGAATTTGCTTTTTGAACTTTTGAATCAATTGTTTTATTATCATTAACAATTTTTTCTATACTAAACTCATTTATTTCCTCTGATGTACTTTCACCTAATCTATATACTGGAAATTCTAATTTCGAATGAGTTTTAAGCTTTTTTATCACTTCATCAACAGCTCTATGTGTATAACATCCTATAATTACCTTTTTTCCAGACAAAGCTAACTGTTCAATTATGTGAGCAATTGTGAGGGTTTTTCCAGTACCAGGAGGACCTTGGATTAGTAAATAATCTTCAAGACCTAAAGCATACTTTATTGCTTTCATTTGACTTTCATGAAGAGTTCCTAATTGATCTAAATCCACCATAGTATTGGAAGCAGGATTAGATTTATTTATTATAAAATTTTTAATTTTTTCATTCTCTTTATTCGCAATAAGTTCATAAATCATTGGATAATTTCTTGCAAAAATATTTTCTTGTGGATAAATATCTAAAAAAACAGGAATAAATTCCATCTTTGCTCTTGTAGATATAATAAAATTACTTCTTGAAACAGATAATATAGTAGCTTCAAGACAATCGCCATAAATTGGTCCATTTTTATCGCTAATTAAGCATCTGTCTCCTTCTCTTAATTCAGAATCATTGTTTGAATTCAATATATATTTATTAATCTCAACTTCTTGGAAAGCATCAATAACAGCAGTTTTTCCTAATGTGAGTCGTTCTATTTTATCTTTCAATAAAAATGTACCTTGAGCCTCTTTATCAATTCTGTATTCTTCAGTTAATAGTTGGTTGTATTGATTGAAAAATTGCTTTTCTTTTTTTGTAAATATATTGTCATTGAATTGAAATTTATCTTCTTGAGTGAAATACTTAGGTAAATTATTTGGATTATGGTTTTTTTCTAATGAAAAAATATTTTGGCAAACATCTAAATCTTTACATTTTAAGCATTTATTAGGATTATCTTTTTCATAATCTAACTCCATTAAATAATCAGCTAAAACTAGCTTATTTCGCTTATTCATACTTTTTGTTTTATCTAAATATGAAAACTCAATTGTTTCACCAATTTGACTAGCATCTGTTTCTTCGCCTGAATATACAATAATGGGATTCGATATTTTCAATTCTGATTTCATTTCCATTAACAGCGAATATGCTTGAACCTGAGATCTATGGCCTGGTGTAATTTTTTGAGTTGGTCTTCCATCTACCCATTCCCAACGTTTTTTACCGGTTTTTAGCTCTATTGCTCTAGAGCCATCTACATCTGTCACAACAGCATCAATTTTACCTTTAAGCCCTAAGACGGGATTAATGATAAAGCGCTCAGTACTAACATCCTTATCTTTGATATGCGAGATTAAGGGATTTTTGGTTCTATATTGATACAGTTTGTTTAAATGTGGTTTGATATAATCTTCCATACCTTTGTAATCAAGGCTATCTAAAGCAAACTCTAGTGACCTGTCGCTAAAACTTTTACCTAACTTTTCCTTCATTCCATCTATATCTTCTGGTCGTTGTAATATATCCTCAAAAACCTCATGAATTATTGACCCTCTTGTCATCGCTTCATTCCTTGATTTTAAAGTGTACCTTGAATTAAATAATTGACGTTCACAAAAATCCAATTGTGCTAATTCAGTAACATTGATTAACCATTCTGGCTCTATGACAAGCAAGGATTCTTTATCATTTTTAAAAAATACATCGTTTTTCTTTCTTTCTACGTTTACCAAATTAATATCAATTTCATTTTTATTAATTTGCTTTTCTGAATTAGAAAGTTTTCTTAATTCTGAAACTGTATTCTTAAAATAATCATTCAAATGAACTTTTAACCTTTTTCCATCTTTATCCTCAACATAAATAGTATTCTCATCTACAATATCAACGAATTGAGTATGAATTAATTCACCTTTTAATTTATATGATGAAACTGTCTCTTTAGGTAAGTTTGAATATTTACTTTCTATTTCGCTAAAATCATGCTTATTGTCATCATATATTAAGTTAAGTAGTGTACAAATAGACCACTGTTCTTCTTCAAGAAGTTGTATATTATTTTCCTTTTCTATAAGAACGATTTTTTCAACAAGATCTTTTATTGAGTAAACATCAAACCATTTATCTGTTCGCATTGTACCAGAGGGAATTTGACTTCTATCCCAACTAACTTCATTGCTAAAAACTATATGACTTTTTAGAGCATATATAAAACTCTTTTCAACTTTTTTGCTTTTTTCATCTGAAAATATTCTTTTATTGTAATCATTTAAAAATGTTAAAAAAGCCCACTTCTTTTTATCTGCCTGTATAAAAGGATTTCTATTTCTATTAATTTTTATTGGTTTTGCGTTTTGATTTTTATCTGTTTTTTTTAATAAAGCTGTTGATGTCCAAAATCCATTTTCAGTTCCTTCTATAATACCTCCTCCAGTTTTTAAATCGATTAAAATAAATGAACTAGGTAAAATAATAGCTAAATCTATTTCTTCTGAATTGTAAGTGAAATTACTTAAAAGATGTGTGATTGTTTTTGTTTCATTAGCCCAGTCACTTAGAATTTTAGAAACATGACTAATTTGTTTTTTTTCATGCTTATGTTCTGAAGCAATACCTGACCATTTATGAAAGTAATTTTTGACAGACATTTAAAAATGTAATTAAGATAATTTTCTTAATCTATGTTTAATATTATGCAATATTTCTTACAGTATATCCAATAAAATGTCTCATATCAATTTGAACTAACACAAAATCTGAATCATATAGCGAAAAACAATGATTGCATCCAATATGGTACGTTTCATGCATTTCTCCATCCTTTACCTTTTCCTTATCAAAGGAAAAAAAGTATAAACTATGCATCTTCATTGGAAGATTGCAGATCATACATGTGTTGTTATGATAAATTTGTTCTATTTTTTTGTATTCTTTTGAATTTGGATCAAATAAGTGTAGTGACATATAGGCGTTCCTTTCCCTGTTTAATTTTTGATTAAAGTTTTGCGGAGAATTGGTGATAAAAATCAGAAATATCTCACATATAAATAAATATTTTTAAAAATTAAAATCAAGATTTTTTAAAATTTTTTATTCTTTTTTAGCCTTTAATCAACCTTATAGCAGGTAATCAACGTATTGTTTTGCACTACCGCATGATATTGTTTTCCAAACGGTAATTTTACTTCTTCAGAGGAAGATTTGAATGTATTAAAAGCTTTGCTTTCATAATGGTGCATCATTTTTTGCATTGCATTCAATACATCATAACGACAATAAGTACATTCTTCATTGAGAACTCGTTCAAAGAAGCGCTCCATAAAGTGTTTAGTCACAATCATACTACTCATTATTACCCACCTCTCTTTCAAGGATATTTTGCAAGTGGGTGGAACGCACATCCCAATACCAATGACGCATCAAACTATGGTGTTTTTCTTTTTGAAATTGTTTTCTCCATTCAATAAAATGCGTCTGTTTTTTCTTTTTACGAAAGCAACTATTATAGTGATAGTCAAATCGTGCACTTCTTGGCATCATCGACATCGCATTAGTAAAGCTGATATAAAAGTCCTGATCCTTATCCTCTGGTGTTAATATCAGCTTATTGGATAAATGACGACGCCTGCTAAGTCTAGTGGTACAATTTGAGCAAAAATATCCCTCGCAATCACAATGAATAAACCAGTAGCTTCCTTCATCTGGAAATTCTCTGCAAAATTCACTATCCACCTTACGCACTTCAGGATCCATAGAATATTCCCAGTCGTTTAATCTTCCATAAAAGTCATTGCATTTATGGCATTGATAAATCTCCTCAAAGCGTTTCAATGGAATATCTTCTTTAAAGCGTTGTCCAAATGGATAATACACAGTAAAGCGTTCCATAGCATACGAAAAGTCTATGGTAATGAGTTTGTAAGACGGCTCGGGATGTTCGTTGTACCACAACTTCTTACTTCCCTGCCCATAATTATATGGTTTCATAATGTACCTCCTTAATTCATATTAATTCAATACATCAGGTGCTAAATGAAAAAGCCCTCATCAGAGGGCTTCAGATATTTTCAGCATTGCTGCTCATCTGTCACATGACAAACCACCGTGGCCTAAGCTCGGTTGGTGGGATTACTCCCGTCCTGATGATGATATAGTTTAAAACTTTTAAATTATTTTTACAATAGCTTTTAAGCTGTTTCCCAGTATTGAAAAGATTTTTGACCTACAAGCGTTTCAATATTTTCAATACATATTATTTCTTTTTTAACTTTATCTGCATCGGTATCTCCAACAATTAATCTAACAGATTTTATCATTCTAGTAATTCTTTTAAGATTGTGATTATTTCGATGTTTCCAATGATTATTTCTTTTTAAAAATGCAATATACCAAGAAGCTGATTTCAAAATAGAGTTTTTTACATTCTTGCTTCTTGAGAGGTTATCTATTTCATTTTGAGTTTTAATAAAATACTTATTTGAAGACCAATAACTTGGTTCAGCTAAAGGAAAAACAATTTGAATAAAATCATGCGTACCTTCAATCTCGTTATCTGAAAACTTATATATATCTTCTAACAGTCTTACTTTATGGTCTGTGCTTTTGTTTAATAAAAAAGTTTTAAAATTCATTTTAAAATTTAACAAGGAACAATTTAGTATTTAAAAGATATGTATTAGGAGAAAGAATTTTGAGGCAACTAAAAAGGAGTCACAATGCTAATAAACTTATTCTTCTCATTTTCAATACTCATTTCTCAATTATACACCACTGATACATTTGAGTTTACTGTGTTTAATAAAACCGTAGTAATTCAAGATTCAGTAGATCATTTAATAAAAGAGCGTATAGATGAAGATGGATTAATAGAAACTACTGTTTTTTCTGAGGATATTCGAAAGGAAATGGGCACTATTTCTTTTTCCGAAGCTTTTAGAAATGCGCGAAAACTAAAAGGCCCAGGAAAAACTTTTCAATGGGACGGAAAATATTATACTACCGACTTTTATTATGAAACCATTATAGCAGTTGGTGAGGAAGTAACAAAAATAGACAAAGAAAATAATACCTATTATACAGATGAACGTTTAAGTGATTTACTTGCTATTCGTTCTTATAAAGACAATAAAGACATTAATATTAAGTTTAGTTTCCTAGATTCCGTTCAAGATAAATAGGATTACAGCAAAGATTTGATTTGAGTAGCTGCATCAATTATTGCAGACTCTGATGATCTGAACTTCCATCCTAATATATCTTTAGCATTTTTAGCCTGATACACTCGAAGAATATCGATGTCTTTCAAAAAGAAAGATATTTGCTTATCAAATTTTGCCAGTATTCTAGCAATAAAGGTTGGAAGCTTTCGTTTTGGTGCCTTAAACCCATTATCATTCAACACTTTAGCAATTTCAGGAAAAAACATATGATTATTGGATGCAATAAATCGTTTACCAGGCGCTTTATCGTTAATCATGGCTTCAAAATGCATATCAGCAACATCTTTAATGTGAACAATGTTAATACAAATATTTAAGGTAAATGGTAGTGAGCCGTCAATTAAACGTTTTACCACAAGATTTGAAGCTCCAATATCATCAGATAATGAGCTTCCAAGCACCATGGATGGATTAATAGCTACTGCTTCCATATCCGTCTTCCCTTCATGCTCTTTCATAAAGTCCCATAAATATTGCTCCGCTTTGGTTTTACTGGTCTGATAAGGGGCAACATCCATGCTTAAATCTGTCCAATCGGTATCATCATATTCAAATTTGTGATTAGACCCCCCAACCGCTGCAACTGAGGAGGTCATTACAAAACGTTTGATATTATTCTTGAGTGCAGCATTTAAGCATCGTTTAATGCCATTTACAGCGGGTTTTACTACAATATCATAATCATTGGAGTTGGTAATTGGGATTGGTGAGGCAATATGTTGGACATAATCACACCCAGCAACAGCTTCATCCCATCCTTCATCTTTTAACAAATCTAATTCACAAAATTCAAGCATGCCTTTTGTGGAAACTTCTTTTTCCACTGCATCTATGACTTCTTGTTTACGATCTAAAGAGCGTAATGAGGTTCTAACTTGATATCCTTCTTGAATGAGCTTTGAAATCAAATGAAGAGATATAAACCCTGAGCCACCACTAACAAATACTTTTTCCATATTAAAAGTTACAAAAACATTGAAACAAAAATGAAAATTAAATGTATATAGGGTATGAAAGAGACATTAAGAGGCATAACAAATGGAGTTAAAAAATATGTATAATAATGTTGAAAAATTCGTGTTAGCAGGTGTAATTTTGTGTATCGGTTCCTTGTTTTTTCTCATGGATCAATCTGAAGAAGTAGAACTATCCGATAATATCTCAGAAAGCTTTTTTGATGAAGGCACTGTGGATGTAGAGATTACCTCATTAGTTAATAACACCAATATGGGTAATTCAGTCAATGATGAAGCCATGTCTACTGAAACAGTGCCAACATTTCACGATAATGTTGAATCACTAGAAGAAATTGAAACGACCCCTGTACCCTCGTTTAATGACGCATTTTTAGCAGCTAGAAATGAACTAGGTTCTGGAAATACGTTTAAATGGAATGGAAATCTTTATTCTACCAATTACGCCGACGAAGTATTTGAGGTCTTACAAAGCGAAGTTGCGGTAGAAGATATTTTAATTGATGAGACTGAACCACAACTTAGTCAAATCGATAAAGACGAGAGTCTTGCTTACAATAACGATAAATAGTTATCTCTAGTTACCTCGAGTACAAAAAAGGCGCCAAGTCGAAGGCGCCTTTTTTATTTCTAATACAAGATTAATTTATGAAACTTTAGGAACTGGCATATCGCTACCAAAGATTTTCTTTAGATCTGAAAATCCTCCAATAGGTACGCCATCTACGAAGATTTGTGGTACAAAAAAGTCTTCGATTCCAATTTCCTTAAGTTTTGTCTTGGAGATGTTATAATCATCTACATCTATGGCAGTAAACTCAATATTATTTTCATTTAATAATTGCATTGCTCCCTTACAATAACCACACCAAGTTGCTTTGAACATAGTAATTGCAGCACCGTTAAAATCTTCCACAGTGATGGTCTCTTTTGTAAAGCTGGGGTTGGGATTATTGATTTTAATAGCATTGACTATATCCTGCTCTTTGGTATTATGATACGCAATAGTTGCAGTAAGCAACAAAGCCGTTAATAAAACAGGAATAAAGTTTTTCATATTTAATCCTCAGTTACAAAAATTAGTGAAATCAATAGTAATGAAATTGGATACAATACATCTTTTGATCCAAATGCATCTCCCCATACAAAATAATGCATGTATGATGCACCTACCATTACAATTGCAATCATCAGGGCACCAATTTTAGTCAATTCTTCAAACTTTAAACCTAGAAGCATAAACATCCCTCCTAAAAATTCAAAAAGTACCACTAAATATACTAAAAATAATGGTAAAGCATTCGCGATTCCTTGTCCTTCAGCTACTGGCCATTTACCCATTCCTGCCTTAATAAAAATAAAAGCAAGCAAAAGACGCATACCCATTAATACTGGACCTCTTAAATGATTAAAATCTAACTTATTCATACTTACCTCCTATAAAGTTAAATGCGTTCCATCGCAATATGGTGCATTTTTAGATTGTTTACAACCACAAAGCGCTACTTCTTTTGAAGCATCTGCTTTGAATACGATGGGTTGATGATCTGTTTTAGCATGACTTCCATCACAAAATGGCTGAGTTTCAGATTCATTACACTGACACCAAGCATAATTCTTATCTTTTTTAATATCTAATACATGTGGTTCTTTTTGATTGCACATTTTATCTTCCTTATTTTTAAATATTCACGTGTACTCCGCTGCAATAGGGAGCATTTTTTGATTCTTTACAGCCGCACAAGCTGACTTCTTCATTTTTTTCAGCACTAAACACAACCGGTTTTTTGATATCTGTTTCGACTAGTTTTTGTGATTCTTCTGTGATTAAGCTTATTTCTTGGAGATTCTCAACTAAGTTTTCATTTCGTTTGTTTACTTTGGTGTGAGTTCCATCACAAAACGGTTGTGTCTGAGATTCAGCACATTCACACCAAGCATAATTCTTCCCTTTTTCAAGTGTTACTATATATGGTTGTTTTTTCATTTTGTTATCCTTTCATAAAATGATATGAAAAATTATTAAGTAATATTAAATTTTACAAGTAGGCACTATTTTTTAATATAGTAACAAAAAAAGGACTATTATAATGAAACAACAATGTTTTGAAGATATATGCGGATGTACAGTTGACTCCTGCCCTATCACTTATTCTATGAAGATGATCGGTGGTAAATGGAGACCCATAATTATTATGAGAATAGCTCAAAATATTAATCGTTTTGGTGTACTTCATCGTGGTATTGACGGCATTAGTAAAAATATGTTAACAAGAGAATTAAGAGATCTTGAAAAAAATGATATTATTAAACGTAAAATCTATGCTGAAATACCGCCAAGAGTTGAATATTCCTTGACAAAAAAAGGTAAAACATTGGTTCCTGTGTTTGATATGTTAAACGATTGGGCTTTAGACTACATTAAGTAGCATGTTTTCCAATGTCCCATTGATTTTTTAATAATCTTTCAGCTGAGTTTTTTGCATCCTGTTCTAGACTGGTACCCATTACATCGTTCCATCGATTGAGATATCCAAATAAAGCGATGACGCTCATAATTTCTAAGATATCAGTTTCATCCCAATGATGTTGTAATAACTCTTCTAATTTTTGTGATGTGCTTACTGGCACTGAGCTTGCAGCAATAGTAAATCGTAATGCAACTTTTTCTGCTTCACTAAATAAACTACTGTTTTCAAAATCCCAAGCCTGCTCCAAACGCTCTTTTCCCCCCCCATATCTTTCAGCGGCTCTAATAGTATGAGCTTGACAATATCTACACCCAGCTGTGTTGCTACTGATATAGGCTATAATACGCTTAAATTCGCTTGAAATGGAACCAGCATTATCCATTACAGCTTTATTTAGATTGACAAAGGCCTTAGCTAAATATGGCTTTTTTTGCATAGTAAGAACAGAATTTGGACAAAATCCTAAAGTTTCATTGAAAAAAGTTACTAATTTTTGCGTTTCTTTATCTTTTATTCTAGATGAAGGTTTTACTAGAGGCATTATTCTTCTTCTGAAGGCTCTTCTTTACTATCTTCATCTTCAATAGCGTAAGGTAATTCTTCAATCATTTTAATTCCAGGATCGATTTGTTTACCCTTATCTAATTTTGCACCTAATTCTTCAATTTTTTCAAGTTTTGGTTTTAATTTATTTTCAAAATTTTTGGCTGCATCCCTTTGAAATTTGACAAGTTTTTCTCCGTGATATCCAATCATTTTAAAACTTTTTCCAAAATTTGCAATAACATTTAACAATTCTTTAGCAGCTAATATTACTTTTTGAGCATTTTCATTTAAATTTATATTGGTATGTCCCTGGAAGATAACTTGCATCATAGCCAGCAAATTAATTGGTGAGCATAAATAAATATTATTTTTAACAGAATCGTTTAATAAAGTTTCATCTCCTTGAAACGCTGCATAAAGCAATTCATCAGAAGGTAAAACCATAATTACAAAAGGTGTAGCATCCTTATATTGATCCCAGTATTTTTTTTTGGATAATGACTCCATTTGTTTTCTTGTTTCTGATGCATGCTTTGTAATAAGTTTTTTTCTTTCATTTAAATCTTCAGTATCTAAATACTCACTGAAAGCAGTAAATGGAAATTTTGAGTCAAGGATTAGTTTTTTTCCATCAGCCATATTAATTACATAATCTGGTCTATCTGAAGATGTTTCTGTTTTTTTGTTATGAGTATAATGGATACCCTCTTTTAGTCCAGCTGTTTCTAGAATTTGCTTAATCCTAAATTCTCCCCAATCACCTCTCGGTCCAGGAGAATTAAGTATTTTTTCAAACTTTTTATTATCTTCACTTATAAGCTTTGTAAGCTCTTTCTGAATAACAATTTCTTTAGTTAATTCATCTGTATTTTTATTTAAACTGCTTATTTGATTTTTTTCAAAATTATCTAAAAGCTCATTTAAACTTTTTTTCATTTTTTCTAAAGATTTATCAGACTGATCTACTAAAACTTTGTTTGAAAGATTTTCAAATGTATCATTTAATTCTTCTTGAATAGCTTTAAACTTTTCATCAAAAGTTTCTTCAGTTGATGTTGAAGATATTTTTTTTGATATGCCATAAAGCGTATAAGCAATCATTCCTAATGCGAAAGAGAAAACAATAATGAATAGTATTATAAAAAAGGTTTCCATGAATCAAATATAGCACATTTCAGCTATGATTATATAGCTAAACTTAATTTTTGCTGTACATATTGAACAATTTCAAGCGCAATATTTGACTTAGAAGCTTTTTCTAGTCCTTCAAAACCTGGCGCAGAATTTACTTCACAGATTCTATATCCTTCTTTGTCAATTAACAGATCCACTCCAGCAATATCCAAGTTTAAAATATTCG
>Ga0255759_10001596_pt1 | contig 20295 bp, 17 predicted proteins | sample 101ome_20_FD_179959 | JGI IMG/M metagenome (GOLD analysis project Ga0255759, IMG submission 179959) | Coastal salt marsh microbial communities from the Groves Creek Marsh, Skidaway Island, Georgia - 101404AT metaG (version 2) | ecosystem: Environmental > Aquatic > Marine > Intertidal zone >...
GTGAAGGGGTTGTGCGCACTACAGATGAAATGATTGCGTATTATGAATCTCTTACACAAATGTTTCCTATAGTATCTATTGAAGATGGCCTTGATGAGACAGATTGGGCTGGTTGGGAAAAGCTAACACAGCGTATCGGTAATCGTGTTCAATTGGTTGGAGATGACTTGTTTGTTACAAACCCAAAAATCTTAGAAAAGGGAATCGCAGAAAATGTAGCTAATTCGATTTTAATTAAATTAAACCAAATCGGAACCGTTACAGAAACATTGCAAGCTATTGCAATGGCGCAAGCAGCCAAATATACCGTTGTTGTTTCGCATCGATCTGGAGAAAGTGAAGATACATTTATTGCTGATTTAGCCGTTGCTACCAATGCAGGTCAAATTAAAACAGGGTCGCTATGTCGTTCTGATCGCTTAAGTAAATATAATCAATTATTACGAATCGAAGAAACATTGGTTGGAAACCAGGTTTACTCAGGAAAAAATGTTTTTACATTTGCTTCGTAAAGGCTCATTAAAAACATTTTTTTTTTCTGTCGCGGTATTGATTTTTTTCTTTTATTCTTTGGGGAGTAGTTTAAGAAATCTTTTGCGTTATAATAGTTTTAAGCAAGAGTTAGTAATAAGTGAAAAATCCTTAAAAGAGCATGAGGTGCTTAATAGGCAATTTCAAGAACAAATTGAATGGATGAAAACAGATGAGTTCTGGGTGCTTGAAGCTAAGAAGAAATTAGGTTATATTCTGTCTGAGGAGTATGTATATAAATTTTATTCCTCAGAAGGAAATTGAATGAGTTCAGACGAAAATATTAGTGCAGAAGAAGATTTAATTGGTAAAACCGTCGAAGGTTCGGTAACTAACATAACTAATTTTGGAGCATTTGTATCTATTGAAGGTAGCGAAGAGGGGCTTGTGCATATATCTGAAATTGCAAATGAATTTATTACAGATATTGCAGATTTTGTTTCAGTTGGTGATAAGGTTAAGGTTAAAATATTAGCTAGAAATCAAAAGAAAAAATTAGAACTATCAATTAAGCAAGCCGATGGAACTGCAGCTGTACGTCCTCCAAAAAAAATCGAAAAAAGAGACAAGCCAAAACAAAAAAACTTTGATTTTGAAGACAAGCTTACATCATTTTTAAAACGCTCTGAAGAGAGACAAATAGATATCAGAAGAAACCTAAAAAATAAGCAAGGGCTAACCAAACGTAAAACTAAGTAGCTTGATAGAATGATAACCAGGCTCTTAATTTACTTTCTTTTTACTTTATCAAGTAGTTACGCTTTAGATTCAATGAAGACTACATTTGATCTAAGTGAAGTTAAAGATTTTAAGCTTTATTCAAACTACATGCTAACTGCTACACATGAAAAAATTAAACTGTATCAAGATGAATTAGAGTTTAAATGGGAACTTAATAATTTAAATTATAATTTTCATTCGTTTAAATTTGAATTTGATACAGTGTACGCTCTTGATAAGCAAAATAAGTTATATCAAATTAACATTAATTCTGGTGTTGAAGAGGAAATAACGAATATCAAAAACATAGATTATTTTGATGTACGTTATCCGTATATTATTGCATTATCTAAAAACAACACCTTGTATGCCTATGATATTACAAAAAACATAATTTTATGGGATTTGAAAGTAAGTTGTAGTGACTTATTTTTTATGGCTATAAATGAGTATGTTGGCTGTTTGGACAAAAAACAATTAACTCTATATGATACGTTACAAGGTAAACCGTTTTATACACAAACAGAAAATATAACGGATCTATCTTTTTATTCTTCAGATAATGACGGTGCTTATTTTAAACAAGGTAATAAAATTATTTATCTTAATGTACGAACAAAGCAATTTGAGCTGATTTACCAGGAAAAAAACGATATTAGTTCTATTATTCGTCAAAAAGAAATGATTGTGATTGATCGAGTAGATTCTCGCTTGAAATGTTTAAATATAAAAAGTAAGTCAGTGCGTTGGGTCTATCCTATTGAAAAAGAACTTACATTGATACAACATTATCCTGGAAAAATCTTAATCGAGGATAATAATCACTTTAAATTACTTAATAATTTTTCTGGTACTATTGAATTAAATGTAACAAATAATTTAAATTTAGAAGTAGAAGCCTTACATGTGTTTAAAAATAAATATTATTTTATGACAAAAAATAAAACATATTTAGTAGTGAAGGATCAATAGCATGACTACATTATTAATTAAATCAAAATATGAAATAAAAGAGCTAATTAGTGAAGATATTATTTCTTATTGCTATCAAGGAAAAACACATTATGTAGATGTGCCAATAATTATATGGAAATATAAACAAGATTTTTTAAATTCTGGACTCATAACAAAATTAATTAATATTTCGGAAAAACTGATTGGATTTAAGCATAAAAATTCGTTAAATATGATCGATTATTATTATGATGGCGAGTCTTTTTATACAATTCATGAAGGGGGCGATACATTTTTAACATTAGATACATTTTTAAAACAGCAAGATAAGCAAGATTTAAAGACATTGTGGAAGTTCTCGACTCATTTACTAAATATTTTAGTTCAGCTAGAGCAGTACAATTTATATGCAGGAACAATTAATTTTTCAAATATTATTGTTAATAAGCAATTAGATATTAAATTAACACGGTTAATGATTCCTACTGAAATTTATAAATCAGCATGGAAGCAGCTTGATGTTATTGAAGATGGAATCTTTTTACCTCCAGAGTTTTTTCAATCTAATCGATTTTTAGGCCGATCGGATATGTATAGCTTTGGTATCTTATTATTTGTTTTTTTTGGACAACAATGGCCCTACAAATATTCATTAAAAATTAATCAGATGAAGAAGAATTTACTGGATGGCCCGGCTGAATTCAAACCTGTTCATCCAAAAATTCCAGATCGCTTAGGTAGAATTATTCAAGTATGTTTAAAACCAGATCCTGAAAATAGATTTCGAACTTATATAGAGCTCATTAAAGTTTATAAAAATGATCTTGCCTTAACAAAAGAAACATCGTTAGAAACTTCAACGGTACTTGAGCAACTAAAAGAACATTTAAGTAAGCGTGCAACCTCATCATATTTGCAAATTATGCGGGTTTCAGTAGTGATTTTTTCTATGATTGGGGTGTTAATTGCATTTTATACCATTTATTTAAATTATATCACTGCAATACCAGAAGTAGCTGTTCCAGATTTGAAAGGACTTACAGGGCAAGAAGCTGAAGAGCGCTTAGAAAGCTATAATTTGAAATCTTTAATTTCTGGTAAGCGGTTCCATCCAAAGATTGAATCTGATTTGATTATAGAGACCAAGCCTCCTGCAGGAAGAATTGTAAAAGAGAATCGTGTTATTCGAATTTTTATTTCTAAAGGCCAAGGCCCTACATTGGTGCCAGATCTAGTGGGGTATTCCAAAGAGCATGTAGATGAGAAGCTCGATGGAAAAGGCTTGATTACTGAAGTAGAAAAAGAAGCCTATTCCCTTCAATATCCTGTAGGCATTGTTATTAAGCAAAATCCAATTGCAAATACCTTTATAGGACCAAGTGAAAATATAAAATTAGTTATTAGTAAAGGCTACCCAATTGTTGTGGATATTGGAGAGGCAAAGTCATCATTTTTTCAGGATAAATCTCATTTAAAAAAAGTCGATGTCGAGTTTTTTATTTTAGATGATTGGGAATCACAGGAAATTTCAATTTTTTTCAAACATAAAGAAATTAAAAATAAAATTTATTCAGATTTAGTTAAGCCAGGTGATAACCTTAAATTAGAATTTGAATTAGAAGAAGATGGCGTTTTAGAGATTTATTTTAATGATGAATTAACATTAAAACGTATTGTTACAACCGATGACAAAACAGCCAATGCAATCTAAGTTTAGTTTCTTTGAAACAGAATTGATGGCAACGTTATTAGAAAAAGCGCAAGAATACCAAGGTAAAACACATCCCAATCCCTTAGTTGCGGCTGCAATTTATAAAGATAACACGATTATTTCTTATGGTGTTCATAAGAAAAAAGGCAGTCATCATGCAGAAGTAGAGGCTATTTTAAGTGCTAAGGGAGAAACTCACGGAGCATCATTAATGGTTACGTTAGAGCCCTGTACACATACAGGTGCTACGCCTCCCTGTGTAGAGGCTATTATTAATGCTGGAATTAAAGACGTAATTTATGCTTGTGATGATCCGAATGAACAGGTTAGAAAGCAAGGAGCTCAAGAGATTTTAGAAGCCCATGGAATTACTGTTCGATCGGGATTATTAGCGGAGGATGCTATAAATTTAAATCAAGCTTACATGTATGCAAAACGTAATAAACGCCCTTACATTCATTTAAAGGCAGGAATGAGTTTGGATGGAAAAATTGCCTTAGCATCGGGAGAAAGTTGTTATATCACTAATGAAGCATCACGAAAAAAAGTTCATGAGATTAGAGCAGGTGTAGATGCTATTGCAATTGGAATGGGAACATTGGTGGCTGATAACCCTAAATTAACCGTTCGGTATAATCTTTTAAAAGACCAACAAAAAGCACCAAAAATCATTGTTATTGGACAACAGTTTTTAGATAAAGAGTACGAAATATTTAAGTCTGGATACGAAACAATTTTAGCTACAAGCAATGAATCTACAATTAAAAATCAGTTTTCAGATGTTTGGTGTATTCCTGATCAAGAAAACCCTGGAATTAATTGGGATTATTTTTTAAATAAATGTTATGAAAATGATATTTATAGTGTGTTAATTGAGGGAGGACGAAACCTATTTTCAGACGTATTAACCGCAGGTATTGTAAACCAATGTTCGTTTTTTATTGCGCCAAAACTATTTGGGCAGGAGGATGCCATCTCGGTTGTTACGTTAGCTCCTGTACATCACTTGGCGGATGTTTTATCTTTAACCAATATTAAGAGCGAGCAATTAGACGATAATATTTACATTACAGGTTTTTGTAATGAATAACAAAATGTTAAACTAAAAAATGAAGCTAAAGGAGAAATGATAATGACTACAACAAAGAATGTTTTAACAGAAATTAATTTTGATCAAATGCCTCTTTTTAAAACGGGCAAGGTAAGAAGTGTTTTTGATTTTGGCGATCAATTACTTATTGTAGCTTCAGATCGTGTATCCGCGTTTGATTTTATTTTACCAACAGGAATTCCTAGCAAAGGTGCTGTATTAACATCAATTTCAGAAGCTTGGTTTGCGCGAACAAGCCAGATTGTAAAAAATCATTTAATAACTACAGATATTGCTGAGTTTCCAGAACAAACAAAGCCTTATCATGAGTTTTTAGAAGGCCGTTCAATGCTGGTTAAAAAAACAGAGCTAATTCCTGTTGAATGTGTTGTAAGAGGATATTTAATTGGGTCTGGATGGAAAGATTATCAAGCTACAGGTCAGGTGTGTGGCATTGATTTGCCAAAGGGATTACAACAAGCGGGTAAACTAGAAGAGCCTATTTTTACACCTGCGTTTAAAGCAGAGCAAGGTGAGCATGATGAAAATATTTCTTTTGCTAAAATGATTGAATTAATTGGTGAAGATTTAGCTGAAAAATTAAAAGCAATTAGTTTAGAACTTTATTCATTTGGAAGAGATTATGCTGAAGAACGCGGGATTATTTTAGCCGATACAAAATTTGAATTTGGGCTTTTAAATGGAGAGATTATTTTGATTGATGAGGTATTAACGCCAGATTCATCACGTTATTGGCCAAAATCTGAGTACCAAGAAGGTATTTCTCCACCAAGTTATGATAAGCAAATTGTAAGAGATTATCTTGCTAATTGTGGCTGGGATAAACAAGAACCAATTCCTAGTTTACCTGAAGAGGTCATTACAAAAGTTGTAAATAAATACCAAGAGGTAGCATCATTACTAAAAGGCTAATTAAGTTATTAATAATCTGTTGTTTACTAACAGGGTGTCAGCTTGGGAAAGCATCTGAGTTTGAAGTTAGGCATTTACTAAATACACTAAATAAAATTGGTGTAAATAAAAAAACAATGTATCGTGTTGATCAGTTAATTGTAGTAACAACAAAACGCTGGGATTCTAAAAAAGGGCGTTGCTATTTATTTTCTAAAAAGAAAGGATTCTTTGTTTATGATGATTCTTTTCCTGTAGTGTTAGGAAAAAATGGGATGCGTTGGGGGGAAGGCTTGCATAAAATTAAGGATGAGCGCATAAAACAAGAGGGGGATGGCGCAAGTCCAGCCGGAGTGTTTTTTATTGGCCCTGCGTTTGGAAATGAAGATATGGTCTTGGATAATGGCTGGGTATATTTAAAAACAAGTGAGGATGATTATTTTATCGATGATAGTAAGAGTCGGTATTACAATACATGGGTAAATCGAAACGTCGTTAGACCTGACTGGAAGAGTCATGAAGTGATGTTAAGGCCGGATGGATTGTATAATAAAGGGCTAATTATTAAGCATAATATGGCTCCAGTAAAACCAAAGCATGGGAGTGCAATTTTCTTTCATATTTGGAAAAATCGCAGGCATGGGACCGCGGGATGTACTGCCATGAGTGAAAAAAATATGACAAAACTAATTCATTGGTTAAAAAAAGATAATGTTGTAGCTTTAGTTCAGCTACCAAAGCCCTTTGTAAAGTCGCTACTTTAATTATTTTAAAAGTCGTTTAACTACTACAATAACTAAGGCTATTAATGGAATTAAGCGAGTAATAACTATCTTTTTTTCATGGTTAGAGTGATTAGCATGGTTCGTATTTGAAGGAAACTCCTGATTGGTTTTATTTGATTGTATTTCAGGGGTAAACGTTCGGAGTTTTTGATAGTTAAAATCAATAGCAATTGTATCAGCCCATTTTCTAATAATATTATCAATGCCACGTTGTGAAAGGGGGGCTAAATTTCCGGTTAATGAAAAAAATAATTTATCGTGAGATGTTTTAGGTTTTTCTAAAATCCATTGTTTAAGTAAAGGTTTTGCAAACTCTGAAATAATTAATTGCCTGGGTCTTTTTCCAGTCGTTTGTAGTGATGAAAAATCATTAGAAATATCATTAAGCGTTAACATTCGTATTTCATCAATGTAAATTCCTGATCCAGCAATTAAGGAAATTAAGGATTTATCTCTCGTTCGATCGATACGTTTAATGCATTCATTTAAATCAGAAAGTGTATTTAGTGGAGTTTTCATAGATATTATTTTATCATAAAAACCAATGATAGCGATAAAAAAGACATTTATAAGTTTGATTCTACTAGTATTCTTTATGGGATTTAACATCCCAGTAGCTGCAATGTTATTACAAACAGATCCAACAAGTTCTTATATAAAATTTAATGCTTATCCACGCATTGGCAGTGCTGTTTCTGGCGATTTTTTAGCATTTACTGTGTTAATAAAAATGAGAGATTCAAACGTTATTGATCGTATTGAAGCTATGATCGATACAAATTCTGTATTTACAGATAATTCAATTAGAGATCGTCATTTAAGAGTTCATTTTTTAGATTATAAAAGCCATGAATATTTAAAATTTGTTGCCGAAGGTCCAATTAAAATTTCTGATACCAAAGTTAAAGGGTTTTTAACGATTAATAATATTTCAAAAGAGATTGAGCTTCCCGTTGAATTTAAATTTTTACAATCTAAATCAACAGGGCAACTAGTATTATCTTCTAAGATTAAAAATTTTCAGTTAAATAGGCGTGACTATAATATCAATTCTTGGGGAATATTTATCGAGGACATGGTTGATATTGATATTGAGTTAATCAATCGTATATACGTTAATATTTAGATAAATATATCCGTTTAAAGATTTATTTAAGACAACTAGAGACAAACTAAACATAAACGCCGACACAGACTCAACACAGACTTAACACAAGCTTCACACAGACTCAACACAGACTTAACACAGACTTATCACAGACTTAACACAAACTTAACACAGACTTAACACAAACTAGAGACAAACTAAACATAAACCCCGATACAGACTTAACACAGACTCAACACAGACTTATCACAGACTTAACACAAGCTTAACACAAACCCCACACAAACTAGAGACAAACTAGAGACAAGACTGGAGACAAGACTGGAGACAAGACTGGAGACAAACTAGAGACAAACTAGATACAAAACTAGAGACAAGCTAAATACAAACCCCGACGCAAACGTCACACATACTTAACACAGACTCAACACAGACTTTACACAAATGTCACACAAACTAGAGACAAACTAAAGACAACTAGAGACAAATTTTTTCAAATCGTGAGTACCTTATTTGTGATTTATATTGAAATATAGATCACGTTAATTTATTACTAAAATAAATCAAGCAAAACTTAATCTATAGAGAAACTAAGTTTTGCTTGATAGTTAAAAAATATAATTATTTAGCTAATTCTTTTTCAGCTTCAGTAGATTCTGATTTAGAATCTGTTTCTTCAGCAAGATTACTTTTTTTGCCAAGAAGTTGAAAGTTATCAGCAACAACTTCTGTAATCCAGCGCCTCTCATTATCTTTTTCATAGTTTCGTACTTGAATACTGCCAGATACAAGGATAGGGTAGCCTTTTTTTAGTAGATTGCTACCAATGGTTGCGTTATTGCCTGTAAGTGTGATGGGTATAAAATCAGTTTCGCTATTTCCTTGAGAATCTTTTTTAAAGCGGCGTGTAACAGCTAAAGTAAATGTTAATTTGCAAAATGAGTCTGTAATTTGTCTGAACTCAGGATCCTTGGTTAATCGACCCATTAATGTGCAGTAGTTATAGTTATAGCTCATAGTATATCTCCTTTTTTATTACTTTTTTATTTTTTATACATCTAAAAAAACATAAAAATCGATACTTACTTTGAAATAACTATTTTAGATACAGTTTAATATTATCTAATAAAAGATATTATGTAAATAAATATTTTTTTTTAGATAAAGATGGGGTAAAAAAATACTAATAAAAGCTAACGATACAATTGAATTTTTAGACTATTTTTAGATGAAATAAGGGGAATAATTGAATCTTTAAATAAAAAGAATTGAGAAAATGACTCAGAATTAAGCTCTGGATTAGGGATAATATTTCCGGTAAATGTGTCAATAATAAGAAATTCATTGGTTTTAGAGTCATATGAAAAACTAAGCAGGTTGCTAAGTATAGGGCGAGAAAAGCCTGCTGTTGTCGAGACTTCCCACTCTCTTTCACCGGTTTCATTATTAAGTCTCATTAAGAAAAATTCTTTATCTTTGGAATCATTTAAAATTGAAAAAGAAACAATAGAGTAATCATTTGTAGCACTAATTTCATGCGTAAAAGAAAAATTTAAAATAGCTTTATTAAATCCCCATTTAATACTTCCATCTTTAAGATCGAAGGCTATAATCTTAGAATTTACTTTTCCTTCTTTTACAGGAACCAGGAGTAGGTCTTTGGTGCATGTTGGGGGCAATTGTAATTTGCAAGGTTTTGTTTTCCAAGATAACGATCCATCTTCAGGATCTAAAGCTACAAATTCATTAGACTGTATTTGTCCAATTAAGTGATACTCAGAAACAAATAAATTACTGTTTTTAAATTCATAGTTTTCATGGCTCCAAATAAGTCGTCCAGATTCTAGCGCATATTTTCGAACAACCCCAAGATCATTAATATAAATTGCATTTTGAGTAAATACAGGTGAGGCCAAGATTTTATTCACAGAAATATAAAAAACAACTTCGCCAGTATCCGTAGAGATCGCAGATAATTGATTTTGGTTGCTATTTTTTAAAAATAATAGAGAATTTATTCCAGATAGATATGTTTTATCAAATGTATTGCCAATGTCAAATTTCCATATAATAGTGCCCGATGAGGCCTCAATTTTCATTAAATGGTTTTCTGAAATTAAAAAGAAATGATCTTGAGTTGTGATAATTGGTACGTCGTTGTTTTTAATATTACTGGTAATAGATAATTCCCAAGCTTTGCTTAGCTCTTGTCGAATAACTGGATCGGCACTTATGAAGTTCGTATTATTAAAATTTCCGGGTTGAATCCAATCATTTAGCGAAATATCTAATGGCTGAAATGAGGGGCGCTTTCCTTCGCCAAGCCAAAAGTTTTCAAGAAAATATTTCCAATCAGAATTAATTCGTTTCCAAGACTGTTTAGAGGTTTCTAGGTTTACTATGTAATAATGAGACGCATCTACAAAGTAATATTCAGCTACAAAAAATTCTTCTAACTTTAAAGATTCATTTAATTCTTGATGAATGTATACAGCTAAGTGTGAATCGGACGTGTTTGATTGTAGGAGCTCTTTTGAAGATGCAGGTCGTGATAGTGCTTTTATCCACCCATCGTAAATTGAAGTTGATCGGCGTTCATAGATAGCATTCGCAGTAACCGGCTCAAGATAGCGTTGTTGTGTGATATTAATCGTAGCGGGTATAGATGTATGAATTAACGTAATAGCATTTGATTTAACGGGCTTTTTTAACGTCCATGATTTTGAAATAACAATGTTGATATTTCCTTGTTTGAATGTTGCATCTTCGGAATTAGCAAAAACCACGTGAATTAGTGTTAAAATTGCCAAAAATATTAATCTGAAATACATAGAATATAGTTTAACGTGAAGCAAGACTAAGTAAAAGACTTAATCCTCAATTATGGACATCGAATTATAATTTACAAATGGGTAATAACTGCTATAATAATGCAACTTAACGTGGGGGCGTAGTTCAGTTTGGTTAGAACGCCGGCCTGTCACGCCGGAGGTCGCCGGTTCGAGCCCGGTCGTCCCCGCCATCATTTAATGATAGCGACATAACTGATTGCCCTAATTAAAGAATTTTTGGCAAAACAAAAAACAAAGCAAGATAATTACGCTACTTAGTGGACTTAATTTAACAAACGTTTTTTAAAATTTTGCCTTTGGAGAAAATGATGGAACAAAAAACATTTAAAGAACTAGGGCTGTCGCCAGTCTTACTAGATGCCTTGGAAAAAAAAGGATTTATACATCCAACACCAATTCAAGAAAAGACCATTCCTGTAATTTTAAATCAAACAGATGATTTAATTGCAAAGGCACAAACAGGTACAGGAAAAACAGCTGCCTTTGGGTTGCCTATATTGGATTTAATTAGTGAAAGTTCAAATGATATCGAAGTTTTAGTATTAAGCCCTACACGAGAATTATGTATTCAGGTTGCTTCAGAATTAACGATGCTTAAAGGTAAGAAAAAGTCTGTTATAACTCCAATTTATGGAGGACAGTCTATAGAAAAGCAAAAGCTTCAACTAAAACGAGTAAATAATATTATTATTGGAACTCCAGGACGATTAGTAGATCATTTGCGAGGAAAAAAGATAGATTTATCACATGTTAAATATGTTGTGTTAGATGAAGCAGATGAAATGTTGAATAGTGGATTTATAGAAGATATAGAATTTATATTATCAAAAACAAATGAAGCGCGACGAACGTTGCTATTTTCTGCAACAATGCCAAAATCAATTTTAAATTTAGCGCAATCCGTTATGAAAGAATATTGTACTTTAGAAGCAAAAAAACAAGATGTTGAATTAACATTGGTAACACAAACCTATTATGAGTTAAGAGAATCAGACAAATTAGAAGGGCTATGTCGATTGGTTGATGTTGAGGATGAATTTTATGGACTTATTTTTTGTAGAACCAAACGAGATGTTGATACCATTAATGAAAAGTTAATCCAGCGTGGATATAACACGGAAGCTATGCATGGTGATTTAAGTCAATTTCAGCGTGAACGAGTCTTGCAAAAATTTCGTAATAAACTTTGTACAATGTTGATTGTTACGGATGTTGCTGCTAGAGGGTTAGATATTAATAATTTAACGCATGTTATTAATTATGCCCTTCCTCAAGATCCTGAATCATATGTTCATCGTTCAGGGCGAACAGGGCGTGCTGGAAAAACAGGAAAGGTCTTAACATTAATAACTCCAGCAGAGTATAGAAAATTACAGTTTATTCAAAAAATTGCTAAAATTACTATTGAAAAAGGGGAGTTGCCACCTGTTAAAAAAATTATTCAAAATAGAAAACTTCGAATTAAATCAATAATTGATAAAGCTTTAGAAAAAGGAATTAAGCAAGAGTATTACGAGTTTGCCAACGAGCTTGTGGGATCTCATCCCATCGAAGATGTTATTGCAAGTATTGTAAGTGTGGCGTACAAGTCTCAATTATCTGAACATCATTATGCAGATATTAAGCCAGCGCAAAGAGAAAAAAGATCATCATTTTCTCGTCGGTCATCATCAAGAGATGGTTACAGAGGCCGATCGCAACGTTCATTTTCAAATTCTAAGCCAAGAAAACGCTATTAAAGACAAGATAATATAGTGTAAAATAGCAGGGTTACTTATTATATAGGGCCCGAATGTAGGTAGAAATAATTTGAATTTTTTAAATTTAATAAATAGTTATATTATTAAAAAATACCCTCTGCCTATTTATGCAAGTATTATTTGGTTTGTAATTGCGTTTACTTTATTATTTTTTCAACAGGCGCAATTTTCTTTTGTAGTGAAAAATTCTAGTATTGAGCAGTTGATTTCTTTTGTATCAAATTTTAGTAAATTAAGTATCCCACTATTATTAATGTGTACGGTAACATTTCATCGATTTAAAAAAGATTCTCTGACAATTATTGCTGGTTTAACAACTGGAATTATTCTTTTGCTATATACAATAGATGCTTTGTTGCTAAATTCTTCACATGTTTCAGAGTTGCTGGCAAAGCAACATGAGTTTATATTAATGCTTTTATCTATTGCAGTAATGACGTTTATCCCATTTTTAAAAAGTTCTATGAGAGAGTTTTGGGTGGTAAATAATATCATGTTTGTGAAACTTCTTAAGGCATTGATAGTTAGTTTTATTATGTTACTGGCAACGACAGGCCTTTTATTTTCTATTGATTTATTTTCATCGATTATCATTGATTTTTTTATTTATAAATGTATTTTTATTATTTTTATGTATGGATTTTTTTCTTTGTATTTTCTTTTTTCAATGCCGATATTTTTGAAGCAAAAAGAAGTATTAGAACCTAAATTTCCAAAATTTTATTTATTATTTACTACAGGTTATTTGCTTCCACTAACTATCATTGGTATTGGAGGGATGTATGCTTATTTCTTCTTGCATGTTATATATTTTGTTTGGCCACCCATAGAAGTTGTGCTGTTATTTTTATTAGTTGCTAATCTGGTAATTTTTTTGATGTTTCAGTTTGAGTTACTTGCTTCTCAGTTAAAAAATAAATTAGTAACGTTATTTTTAAAATATATTTGTTTTTCAATAATTCCGCTTGGAAGTTTATGTTTAGTACAATTAATTAATTTTTTAAATAAAGAAGGCTTTACAGAATTTTGGTATAGTATGGCTTGGGGGATTGTTTGGATTTTGGGTGTTTGCCTTTATTTTTCATTTTCAAAAATAAGAGATATTCGTATTATTCCAATAACATTATCAGTGATTCTTTGTATATTATTAATCCCTCCAATTAGTCCTTTTTCTGTGAGTATTAGGAGTCAATATAACCATCTTATTCAGGAACTTAAAGCAAATAATATTATAGGATCTGATGAGCTGATAATTTTAGATAAACGTCATGAAATTTCTCAAATGACGCAAGAAAAAATAAAAGCAAGAATCTATTTTTTAAATCAGCATAATCATTTAAAGCTATTTCAAAAATATTACCCATATCCAATTGATGAACAATCTATTTCAGTTCAGCGTTTGTGGCAAGATTTAGGGATCAACTAAACAATGAAACCTTTAGTAGTAAGTGAAATGTTTTATTCAATTCAAGGAGAAGGGGTGTTTATTGGAATGCCTGCTGTATTTTTACGCTTAACAGGGTGTAATCTCACCTGTGGTGGACCTACAACAATAACATCACAGCGCATAGAAGATAAGGCAACATGGCGTTGTGATAGTATTGATGTTTGGACAAAAGGAAAAAAACAATCCTATGAAGAAATTTGTTTGATTTGGGAAGAAAATCAATGGATAGACTATTTAAAACAAGGGGCTCATATGGTTATCACTGGAGGGGAGCCCTTGTTGCAATCAACTGCATTAGCTTCATTTTTAGAATTTTTTAAGGCTCGATATACCTGGGTTCCTTTTATAGAAATTGAAACCAATGGCACTGTGATTCCGGATCTTAATCTTGTACCGTATATCAACCAGTATAATATCGCATTTAAATTAACTAATTCTGGTATCAAACGGAATGATTATTTTAGTACTAAGGCTATTCAATTTTTTGCAAAAAAAGAAGCTGTAACCTATAAATTTGTTGTTGCTAATGAATCGGATCTAGAGGAAATAGAAACCACGTATATTCAACCATTTAAATTAAATCCAAAAAATATAATGTTAATGCCTGCAGCTGATAATAGATCTGATTTAAGCCGTCTTGAGCCCCTTGTTACTGAGTGGTGCAAGCAACGATCATGGCGATTTTCAACACGTTTACACATTCATATTTGGGATAAAAAAACGGGCATTTAACTAGAAAATTTTTATTTTTTAGTGAACAAGAGCTTTGGTATTTATTTAAGATCATGTATTATAAGCATATATTCAAGAGTTAACAGGAGCAATTATGAGAAACGTTGGGATAATTACATTAATTTTATTAGTCAATTTGATTGTTAGTTGTAACGGAAAAGCAAAGTTAGATACAGATGTTAAAAAGCAAAGTTATTCGTATGGTTATTTAATGGGTAAAGATTTTGTTCAGAAAGAAGCAGCTATTGATGCAGAAGCATTATCTGCAGGATTAAAAGATGCTTACAAAGATAAACCACAACTATCTGATGATGATATGCAAGATGCTATCATGGCTTTACAAGAAGCTCTAAGACAGCAATATAATGAAAAAATGATGAAAGAGCGTACAGCGAATGCTCAAAAAAGTGATGCTTTTTTAAAAGAAAATAAATCTAAGAAAGGGGTTACTCAGTTAAAAAGTGGCTTGCAATATAAAGTTATCAAAAATGGTAATGGAAAAATGCCAAAGGCTGAAGATAGTGTAACGGTGCATTATAAAGGAACCTTAATTGATGGAACAGAATTTGATAGCTCTTATAAGCGAAATGAGCCTGCTGAATTTAAATTAAACCAAGTTATTAAAGGATGGACGGAAGGTTTACAGTTAATGAAAGAAGGTAGTAAGTGGGAATTATATGTTCCCGCTGATTTAGCCTATGGAGCCAATGGTGCCGGTGCTGCAATTGGCCCAAACGAAGCATTAATTTTTGAAGTTGAATTAATTAAAGTTAATAATTAATTTCAAAGTAAGTATACTAACTAAAAAAAGAGCCTAATAAAGGCTCTTTTTTTTGCATTTAATTTTTTATCTTATTAGCAGTGAATCGCAGCATCCTCAGATGCAGCAAGGCTCGCTTCTTTTAAGGCTTCGGTGTACGTAGGATGCGGATGAACTAGCATACCCACATCTTTTGCCGATGCACGATACTCCATTGCTAAAACACCTTCAGCAATCATATCTGCTGCACGAGGCCCGATCATATGTATACCTAAAATTTCGTCGGTTTCCTTATCAGATAATACTTTGATAAAGCCATCACTTTCTTCTGAGGCACGCGCTCTTCCACTAGCTTTAAAAGGAAACTTCCCAGCTTTATAAGCGATATTTGCCTGTTTTAATTCGTCTTCTGTTTTTCCAACCGAGGCAACTTCAGGCCAGGTATAAACAACCCCTGGAATAGTATTATAATTAAGGTGTCCGTGTTTTCCTGCAATACGTTCGGCACAAACAACGCCTTCTTCGGAGGCTTTATGTGCTAACATCGCACCACGAATAACATCCCCAATCGCATAGATGGATGGAATTGTAGTTTGAAAGGAATCATTAACAGGAATTTGTTTGCGTTCATTTAAAGAAATACCAAGCGCGTCTAATCCTAGCTTTTCTGTATTAGGGCTTCGGCCGATAGAAACAAGCACATAATCTCCGGTAAATGTTTTAGCAGTGCCGTCTTTGGTCTCTGCATTTACGGTAACAGTTTTTCCTTTGACATTAGCATTTAATACTTTTGTGTTAAATTCAAAGGCTATATCTAGATGTTTTAAAGAACGTTGCAACGTTTTTCCTAAATCACGATCCATCGTTGGAAGCAAGCGGTCCATATATTCGATGATTGTAACTTTACTACCAAGGCGTGCATAAACAGAGCCTAATTCAACACCAATAACCCCGCCACCAATCACGATAAAATGCTTGGGAACTTCGGTTAGAGAAATAGCCTCATCAGAAGTAATGATACGTTTACGATCAATTGGCACTGTTGGCAGGGGTGTAACAGAGGATCCTGTAGCAATTACAAATTTATCTGCGTGTACAATTGTTTTTTCTTTTTTTAAAGTAACTTCAATTGTTTCGGCGTTAGTAAATGTCGCATGGCCTTTTATGACATCAATTTTATTTTTTTTCATTAAATAATCGATGCCTTGCGTAGTGTTTTTAACAACATCATCTTTACGTTTCATCATTTGTTTTAAATTCAGTTTCACCGATGGAACCTCGATACCATGAACATTAAATTTAGTTATTGCTTGATGATAATGCTCTGATGAATCAAGTAACGCTTTGGATGGAATACAGCCCCAATTTAAACAGGTGCCACCCAAGGTTGCTTGTTTTTCAACAATAGCAACGGTTTTTCCTAATTGGGCCAAGCGAATAGCACACACATAGCCTCCTGGACCTGCGCCAATAACAACAACATCATAGCGTTTGCTCATAATAACTCCTTAAACACCTAATAATAAACGAGATGGATCTTCTAATAAATTTTTAATTGTTACCAAAAATTGTACCGCTTCACGACCATCAATTAAGCGATGATCATAGGTTAATGCAACATACATTATTGGATGAACTACAACCTCGCCATTAATAGCTACAGGCCGTTCGACAATATTATGCATTCCTAAAATAGCGCTTTGCGGACGATTTAAAATTGGTGTTGATAACATCGATCCAAAGGTGCCTCCATTAGTTATAGTAAAGGTGCCTCCAGACATATCATCGATAGTAAGTTTTCCGTCTCGGCCTTTTAAGGCATATTGGCGAATTTCATTTTCAATTTCTGCAAAAGATAAGGTTTCAGCATCACGAACAACAGGAACAACCAGACCCTTTGGTGTTGATACAGCAATCCCAATATCACAATAGTTATGATAGTTTACATCATCCCCATCAATACTAGCATTAATGATTGGCCATTCTTGTAAAGCAATTGTAACTGCTTTTGTGAAAAAAGACATAAACCCAAGACCCGTATTATATTTTTCTTTAAACGCATCTTTATATTTTTTTCGTAATTGCATGACATTATACATATCAATTTCGTTAAATGTAGTTAACGAAGCTGTTGTTTGTTGAGCTTCCACTAATCGAGACATTAATGTTTTACGCAGTCTTGATAAAGGCTTTGTTTGAGTAGAACGGGGTAAGGCTGGCTTTGGATCAGCACTAACAGGCTCTGATTCTTGGGGTGCTGAAGTATTCGATGCCGTTGCTTTTTCGGCATCATGCTGAGTAATACGACCGTCTTTGCCACTGCCTTGAATGGTTGCTGGATCAATTCCTTTTTCAGCTAAAATATTTTTTGCTGCAGGTGATGGATGCCCTTTGGCATAACTATCCGTTGCTTCAGCAGGGGTCGCTGGAGCTTCAGAGGATGGCGTGGATTCTGTTGTGGGGGTAGGTTCTGCTGATTTTGGTGTAGGCGCATCTGCTGATTCGGTAATCGAACCAATAATCTGCCCAACCTGAACTGTTCCGGAGTCTACTGAAATCGATAAAATTCCAGAAATTTCTGCAGTTAAGTCCATGGATGCTTTATCGGTTTCTAATTCTACAATCGGATCATCCATAGCAACAAAGTCGCCATTGCTTTTGTACCAAGATACAATGTCTGCTTCCGTTACGGATTCTCCAGCAGCTGGAATGATAATATCTTTTTTCATGGTCTCCTCCTAGGTATTAAATTAATGCTCTTGAAATTAAATCTTGTTGTTGTAATGCGTGTAATTTTGAATTTCCAGTTGCTGGGGATGCACTAGCTTCTCGTGCAACTACAGAAAAATTCCAATCTTGAAAGTGTTGTAAAATAAAGCCCCATGCACCCATATTAGCAGGTTCTTCCTGAACCCAAACAAATTCAGCCTTACTATATTTTTTACGAATTTCAGCTAACTGTTTTTTTGGAAGAGGGTAGAGCTGTTCAAAACGTACAATAGCGATATCGCTTTGCTCTTTTGTTTGTTGATCTAAAAGATCATAATACACTTTTCCTGTACAACATAAGACTTTACGAATTTTAGAACCACTGGTTACTTTAGGATCATCTATAATTTCTTGAAAACGACCTTCGGTAAGATCGCTAACAGGCGAGATTACTTGAGGGTGTCTAAACAAGCTTTTAGGGCTCATTACTACAAGTGGAATTCGAAATGGATTATGAATTTGTCTACGTAAAACATGGAAAAAGTTTGCCGGTGTTGTAATGTTGCAAACATACATATTGTTTTCTGCACAGGCTTGTAAAAAACGTTCTAAACGTGCAGAAGAGTGTTCAGGGCCTTGGCCTTCATATCCATGAGGTAATAATAATGTAACACCAGACATTTTTTGCCATTTTGTTTCGGAGGCTGTAATAAACTGATCGATAACAATTTGAGCACCGTTAGCAAAATCCCCAAATTGTGCTTCCCAAATTACAAGAGACGAAGGGCTTGCAAGCGAATAACCAAATTCAAATGCTAATACTGCATATTCTGATAATAATGAGTTGTATACGTTAAAGTCCCCTTGTGTTTTTGATACCTGGGATAAAGGCGTGTAATGTTCTTCTGTTTCTGTATCTTTAATAACAGCATGTCGGTGCGAAAATGTGCCTCGTTGAGAATCTTGGCCAGACAAGCGCACATGATTTTTTTCAGTTAATAGCGATCCAAAAGCAAGTTGCTCTGCAATGGCCCAATCTACGATATTTTTGTTGAAAAATAGCTCATGACGACCATCTAAGATTTTTTGAGTTTTTGGAAAAACATTAAATTCTTTAGGTAATGTTAATAACGATTTGAAAATAGATGTTAGGGTTGCTTTTTTAACACCTGTTTTTACAGATGATTCAAAATCTTCATCCTTAGACATACGATATTTTTTCCAGTGCGATAAAAGCATATCGGGTTTTTTCTGAATTGGATTTTCTTTAATATGATCGAGCTGTTTTTGTAGATCATCTTTAAAAGCTTGAATAAATTGCTGTGCTTCTTGATCTGTAATTGTATTAGAAGACACTAGATTTTCTAGATAAAGCTCATAAACATTTTTATGTTTTTTAAGAGACTTATACATAATAGGTTGTGTAAAGCGAGGTTCGTCGCCTTCGTTGTGCCCGTATTTACGATACCCTAAGATATCTACATATACATCACACTGAAATTGCTGACGAATTTTAACTGCCATCATGATGGCATGAGTAACTGCTTCTGGATCATCAGCATTAACATGAAACACTGGCGAATCTGTTACTTTGGCTAAATCGGTACAGTAAACACTCGAACGAGATTCTTTGTAATTGGCCGTAAATCCAACTTGGTTATTAGTAACGATATGAAGCGTACCGCCATTATCATAACCATCAAGCTTAGAAAAATTAGCTACCTCATAATTGACTCCTTGCCCAGAAATAGCTGCATCTCCATGGATAACAATTGGCAGAACACGGCGTTCGTCATAATTATATCGATGGTTTTTCTTGGCCTGAGCAATACCCTGTAACACAGGAGATACTGCTTCTAAGTGGGATGGGTTTGGTACTAAGCTTAAATGCACATCATAACCTTCGGGAGTAACAATATTACTTGATTGACCGAGATGATATTTAACATCGCCACCGGTATGCCTTACATTAGGCTTAATATGCTCTTCAAATTCTGAAAAAACTTCTTCATAGGTTTTTTGAAAAACCTGAACAAGTACATTCAGTCGGCCACGGTGAGCCATCCCTAGAATACATTCTTCAACATTATTTTGAGCAGCTAATCTAATTGCTTGATCTAATGCCGGGATTAGAACCTCAAGCCCTTCTAATGAAAAGCGTTTTTTACCAACATATTTGGTTTGAAGAAAATTTTCAAAATTAACTGCCTGGCCTAATTTTTTG
>Ga0255759_10001601_pt1 | contig 20244 bp, 6 predicted proteins | sample 101ome_20_FD_179959 | JGI IMG/M metagenome (GOLD analysis project Ga0255759, IMG submission 179959) | Coastal salt marsh microbial communities from the Groves Creek Marsh, Skidaway Island, Georgia - 101404AT metaG (version 2) | ecosystem: Environmental > Aquatic > Marine > Intertidal zone > Salt...
TAGGTGTCTCGGGAGTAACAACACTCTCATCAAATGCTTCTGTTGGGGGGACACTAGGTGTCTCGGGAGTAACAACACTCTCATCAAATGCTTCTGTTGTAGGGACACTAGGTGTCGGAGGGGACACAACACTTAATGGAGATGTAACATTGGGTGCCGCTTCAACAGACGCAATAACTATAAATGGAAATGTGAATAGTTTTACTATGGGTGGCGGACAAATTATAACAGGTGATGTCACTGGTAATGCTAGTGGTCTTTCAGTGCCACTAGCAGTTATTAGTGGGGGGACAGGATCAACTAGTAAAACAGGGGCGAGAACAAATTTAGGTTTGGGGACAATGGCGACAGAAAATGTTGCTGCTTTAACAAATTCAATTATTCCGGATACATCCGAGACAATTGATTTAGGAAGTAATGATAAAAGATTTAGAGATTTATATCTTTCTGGGAGTACTCTAAATTTAGGAAATATAAAATTACAAGATAATTCTGGTGAATTAATTGTGAAAAATAGTAGCGATCATCAGTTACATCATACCAACATATTAAAACATATTATATATGATCCAAGTAGTCAAACAACTATTACATTAAATGAAGGTAGTTGGAAATGTATTCAAAATTTCAAGACAAGTTTTACAACACCCGCCGGATGTACCGAAGTTATAGTTGAAGCGGGTGTATTTTTTTACCCAGGAAGTAATACAGCATTTGGATTATCATTAAGTAGTAATTCAAGTGGGAATTCATATACCGAATGGTCCTCTTTACATAGTGGTCGAAATACTGAAAGACAGATATATTATACATATTATTCAACAAGGAAATATGCAACTACAGAGTGGCATTTAACAGGTTTAACGGCGAATACAGAATATGATATTAATTTAGCATTTAAAAGGTGGTCTGGTGCTAATACAGCATATGTAATGATAGGGGGATCTTATCCAAAAGGATTTATGAAAGTTAAATATTTACATAATGGATTTGATACGGATGCTGAATCTGAGTACCCTTCTTAATATATTTAAATATATATATAATATATATAATTATAAATATGATTGATTTAGACTATAGTGATTCATTAAATAGTTTGAGACCAAATGCAAATTATTCAGTAATTGGAAATAATTATGATTCTATTATATGGAATGATAATAATTATACAAAACCAACTAAATCTGAATTAGATACAGAATTAATAAGATTAAGACATGAATGGAAGATGAATGAAATAAGACAAAAAAGAGATAGACTATTAGTTGAAAGTGATAAATATAGTTTGAGTGATTTTCCTCATTCTACAGATGAGATAAAAAATTCGTGGTTATCTTACAGACAATTATTAAGAAATATAACAAATAATTTAGACACAACAAGTATTACAATTGATATAGATGATAATGGAGAAATACGCATTAATAATTTAACATGGCCAATACCACCATCTTAATTTTCTAAATACCATTTATTCATATTGATAATCCTTTCTTTTTTATCATTTCCTTTCTTAAAATTAAAGTGAAAAATATAAAATTTATCACTATAATTTTGATAATTTAAATAATAATAATATTCAACTGGAAATAAATCTCTAGGCAATCCCAAAAATTTAAAATTACAAGATTGTTCATTAATATAATCTTGATCACATGTAAATCTAGATAAATTTAATTGATTTGTATTAAAAAGATCTTTTATAGTATCATTTGATTTTATAAACATAAATCCAGGATTAAGTGGATATTTACATTTTTCTACATTTTGTTGAATCAACATATCATAATCTTTTATATTTTCTAATAAATATTCTAAAGGATCTTTTTCAAAAACAATATCAGAATCTGTAAAAAAAACATATTCATTTTTAAATAATTCTTTATAAATACATTTAAGTTTTGAAAAAACCATAGTATTCCATCCATTTTCTTTCCAACCCACTATATTTTGATTTGTATTTGTTTCATCATTTAACATTTCTAAAATTATATTTTTATTCCATTTTTGTAATGAATCATAAGAATTTTGATCAATACAATATACTTTTAAAGTTAAAGGAAAATTTATTTTTTCAAGAGATAATATTAAATTTTGGGTAAAATGTAAATACCCGAAATTAGTATAAGTTATAAAAGATATATTATTCATTAAATATAAATAGATAAAATTTAATTAGATTTTATCATTCAAATATGTAATTTCAAAAATAACAAATCCATTAAAATCTCCATCTAAATCAAATGTTAAATTATTTAATGATATTGGATAAAAATATCTATCTATAAGAGATAATTCTAAAAATTGATGTGTATAAAAATCACCAACAGGTTTCCTTAAAGGTATTCTAGAAATAATAGATTTACCAATTTCATTTTTATCGCACGCTATAGTTGGTATTTCTGGGATACTGAGATCAACAAAATGATCAGAATTATTACCTTCAAAATTGGATTTAATAATTTTAAATCCGATAATATTATTGGTTGGTAATTTAATATCATCTTTAAGAGATTTTGTTGTAATTCTTGGATTTGCTGATCTAAATTTAATTGTAAAAAATCTCTTTTGAATTTTAGGTGTAAATAATTCATCTCTTGTTTGTTGATAATCTACAACTTTTTCTTGATTCATAAATCTTTCATTTTTAATTTCAAATTTATTATTATGAATACTCAAATTATTACTTAATATATTTCCTTCATGAGAAGAATCAGAATCATCACTTTCATCCGAACTATCAGTTACAACAGTATAAGGCATTATTGTATTATCCATTTTAATTATACAATAAGTAAATATTTTTAAATAAATTTAATGTGTATAAATTAGTTAGGATCCAATAGTCATCCAGCAGTCTATCGGTCTGCTCCCACATCCCCACGGTCCGTTGTTGATAAACAGTTCCAAACAACCACAGGTTTCTTCTTTTTTTTCCGGTTGCGGATGCGGAGGAGGATGAGGAGGGGGAGGGGGAATTTCTCTAAAATATTCTTCTAAAGGAATACATATATTTCCATTGGAGACAGCATCCCCATCTGCCCGCCGGCGACTCAACAAGTCATCCCTTTCTGATTTAAAATAATGATATGTATCACTTGTATCAAATTTTTCTTTGATATAATTCATATTGTTATCATCATCATATCCTAATTCATATTTACCAAAATAATCCATATTATTTAAAATAGTTAATTCTGGATCAGAATAATTAACTCTTTCATAACCAATTTTTTTAGGATTATCATTTTGTCTACTTTCTACTTTTTTCCTGTTTTTAACACAGACCATAGGTAAGTTTTGACTGGGGGGTGTACCAGATGTAGGATCCCATTTAGTGTTAGCGTTGGACGGAGAAAGACTGTCATTAGGACATATCCAAGTTTGATGAAATTCACTTTTATTGCTAACATGATTATATGCTCCATTTTTATATGAATTGGATACATCATAATTTTCTGATGTCTCATAAACAGAATTCCTAATATGCCATCCATTTTGATTTATATTCTTAGTAATATCAACATAACCTTTTAATTTAGGATGAAACATTTTATCGCCTTTTATAAAATATTGATCGCCTATACAACCTGCTCCATACGTATTATCTGGATCTTCAACCTCGCCAAGTTGTCTAGGACTCATAGCAAATCCATTTGTTAATTCACAATAAGGATCATCATCTGGACCTTTTTTTTTATAAAGAACATTATATTCATTATCCGATGCTGAATCACAATAATTATCACTATTATTTATATTTTTTAAGCATTGTTTTCCTGGAGGTGGAATATTTATTTTTTTAATATTACATGAAGGTTTTCCATCATTAGGATATAATTTACCAATTAAATTACATACATCTTTTCCCTTTTCAGTATTCATCATTTTAGAAATATCTCCATCAAATGTATCAACTTCACGTAAAATTTTAAAGTTTTTATCAGGCGAAATTATTTCGGATCTATTAATAAAGTCATTGGATAAAGAACCCTCTTCATTAATATTTTCAATAAGTTTTTTATAATCTCTTACCATATTAGGTAGATCACCACATGATCTATTATTGAATATACCATTTACTTTTTCTTTAAACAAATTTTCCTCAACCTGCCACGCGTGGGTGGGGTCGCCTATACCGAGTTCCCAATCAATTCCATTACTACCAGTATTCCCTTCACAAATATAAAAAGATTTAGGTTTATTCCATATTTCTAAAGATTCATCGCTAATATCAAAACCGGTATCATCATTGTAATCAAATCTCATTTCACAAACATCTTTATTTACTTCATTATTTCGATCACCATCTATAAATGCCCAATCGGGTAAAAGATTTCTATCTTGATTTTCTATAAGTCCGGGTTGCCATTGTGATTTTCCGGGTCCGTTTTTTTCATCAACGCCATCACAAGTGCATGTATTACTTTTAGTACAATAATTTACTGTTAAACTATTATGTCTAAATCTATCATCTGTTTCTAGTTTATAACTATGATTTTCTGTCTGATCAAATATATTTGGTAAATTTAATATACTATAAGATTTGTTGCCACCCAACTGACTCGGACATAGTGGATCCCCTATATTAGGATCACAATCAGAAACAGGGAAAATTTCAACTGAATTTGTTACAAATGGATCTCTATTGAATTTTAAAGGTCTTTCATTATATTCTCTTAAATCATCAATAGTAAATATTTTACAAGGTGATTCAGATCTTTCTCCTCCCACTTGCACGGGTAGACCCTTTTCACATGTTTTTTCTGTCTTATTTTTACATGAGCTCAAATCTGGAGTTTTAAAAATACTTTCTTTCTTTTCTTGTGTTGATCCAATCCCTTCTTCTCCATCCCTTCCCCAATTAAATCCCATCCTGGGTAAACAATAACTATCTGTCCCTTTTATTTTATTATCATCAAAATAACTATCATTTAAAATATTATTATAACTAAAAAATAAACTCTTAGATAATTCAGAAGTTCTCATATTCCAATCAATATTATTACCAGTTTTTTTCAACCAATTTTCATCGCCAGTTGCTTTTTGGAAAGGATCACCAATATTCAAATTATTAATAGGATTATTAGAGTCATTTGTAGATGGAATATTATTTAAATATTCATTTTCTCTTAAAACATTATTCCATTTACTTAGTTTATTTTGAGTTTTTTCTGGATCATATACTAAATGATCTCCAAAATATTCTCCACTTTCTGTATACAATTGTGAGTTCATCTTAAAATGGAAACTATTCTCGAAAGCATTTTTATAATATTCATTCCTTTCAAGTAATCTTTTATGAATATCTTTACAAGGGAAAGGACCATCACCAAGTTCATCCCATTTTTTAATTTTATTTGTTTCATACTTTAAATCCTTTTTAATATCTATTCCATCTTGTATAGTTCCATCTATAGGATTATATTTTAAATCTCCTTCATCTATTTTGTAATAAGAATTTATAGAATATAAAAATGATTTTTGAACTTTATCCTGATCTGTATCAGGAATATCTAGATAATTATTATTATTTTCGAAATAATTGTAACTATCATCATTTAAATAATAATCATCTAATTTCTTTTGTTCTGATACTTCATCTTTATATTTTGAAGATTCAAAATATGAAGTATATAAATCTTTTTGAAGGGATGGTACATATTTTATTTTTTGAACTCCATATTTATCTCCCTCAATCTCTGTAAAACCCTCAGTCCCTGTAAAACCCTCAGTCCCTGTAAAACCCTCAGTCCCTGTAAAACCCTCGGTCCCCGTAGAATCCTCTGTCTCTATTGAAGATTTATTTAAATCCCAATATTCCCCTGAAACGCCATGAATTAATCCTTCAGTTAAATCTAGTTTACCACTTTTAAAGCAACATCTATTTTGCCAATCACTATATATCCAAACTCTTTCACAATCTTCATTATTATTACATTCATCTAAACATACTTGTTTTCTTTTCTCTAGAGAGTAAGAGTTTTCAGGCGCGATACAACTGGGTCCCTCTCCATCCCATGAATCTTTCTTTGGGTACATATTAGTATATAATTTGGATGGTTTTTTTTTGATTGATTTTGTTAATCCAGCATAATCAACAAAAGGGTTTTTAATTCTTTTAATTTTAGAATTATACATATCTTTTTCAATTGATGGTAAATTATAATCATGCATCAATCTATAGTTACATGTTATTGTATCTGTATTTTTATCCCAATGACTTGTACAAAGTGATTCTACATTTGATGTTACTATTTGATTCATTAATTTAAAATCATTAGGAGGTCTATTAATATTATTCATTTCATTATTAATAAACATCTTATCTATCTTATTATCACCATAAATACTCTCACTATATGTATCCATATTATTATTTTCATTCTTTCCAGAATCTAAATTATAATTAAATATGTAATTAAATTTATTTTTATAATTATCAGTTACATCATTAATATTTGGATTATTATAAATATTTTCTTGTTGATAATCAACAGAATTTGTTGTTAAATTATAAAAAAATTCATTGTATAATTTTTCATCAGTCGTAGAATCACTATTTTCACCCGTATAACCATAATATTTTAATCTATTACATACATGAGAATATTCATTCTTTTTTTCTAATTTAGTTTCCTCATTTTTAATATCAGAAAGATCTATATACCAACCACAGGTATTAATTTTATCAGATCCTTCTGTTTCTATTGAATTTATATTTCCAGATATATCAATACAATCATTTGATTGACAATATTTTTTTATTTGATGATAAGGATATACAATATCATCATCTTCTGAAAGATTAGTTGATTTAATTATTTCTTTTAATGTAATATTATTAATATTATTATTTTGTTTATTGTATTTATCTATATCAAGTGGTAATTTAATTTGATCAGATATCCAATTATTAGAATCAAATAAATTAGCTTCATCATGATATTTTTCTTTTAATGTTAATTCAAGTTCTTTTGATGATGGAGAATATACGATACAATTATTCTCATCACATTCATTTAAAATATCTTCTCGATTTTCCGGATAACATTCGTTACTAAATAAACTTGGTGATGGTAAACATATTTTTTTACCATTTGATTTTAAATATTCATTTTTAACTTCATTTATACGAGAATATAAATTATATAAAAATTTTAGTTCTTGAAATATACTATTTATCCAATATAGTTCACAATCTTCTTTATTACTTAAGATATAACTTTCTAAACTTTCTTTATTTAATTCCAAAGTATTATTATTTTTTTTAATATTACTAACATATCTAATTGATAATCTATATTGAAATATAACATAAATATCATTAATTTTATCTTCTAGGAAATATTCTAATGAATTTAAACTTTTTAAATCACCAAACATATTAAGTGGTTGTAATTTATTATCATTTTTATATGGTTTTTTTATAATTTTTCCCGAAAATATAGTATAATCTGTTTTATTATCTATAAATTCTTTTATAATAGTTCTAGTATAAGGATTAGAATCATAGGGGGGACTAAATCCATTTTCAGAAAAATAATTAAAAAAATTTTTATTGAAAAACTCTATTCTATCCAAACATATTCCTCCAGGTTCAACACTCGACTCATAAACAGAATTAATATTAGAATTTCCAAATAATAAACTATTTGATTTTTCAATAGAATAATCATCAAATTCGGAAGGTAATCTATATTTCTCTGGAATATTATCCAAATAAAATGGTAACCATAAATTTACACTATCATCAATATCTCCTATATCTTTTAAATCATCACTTGAATTACTATGTGTTAAACATTCTTCAATATTTTTATAATATTTACTTGAATTAATTTCACCAAAACATGGATTATTAATTGTTTCAATAGATGATTTAGTAAAAGCATCACTAATTATTGTTTTTTCTTCAAAATCTAGATTATAAAATTGATGATTATTTACAGGTATAATATCAAATATTGTTTGTGTTCCAGTTGATGTTTCAGAATTACATTTATTAAATAAAATTCCTTTATCAGTTATATCATTAGAACATTTATATTTAGGAGATGCTGGAGTATAAATATCAATATCTGAATCTAGATTATTCGCTATTCCATTTTCTAAATCTTCAATATTAATAATTGGTCTTTGATAATTAATAGTTTCACCCCCATATTCATATTCATTTGATTTATCATCTTCAATATACACGATACCTTTAAAAGATGAATAGTTTTTACTTTTACCTTCATGATCAACAATTTTACATTTATGTGGTTCACAAGATCCATAATATGTGCTAGGGTCATAATAATAACTTGTTTCATCACTGCACATTTTTATTTTATTTGGATTATCATTAGTATTTGATGGCAATAATCTATAAGAACTTTCAACATAATTATTAAATATATCTGAATCATAAGTATTATAATTTGTATTATCTAATGTTAATTTATCTAATAATTCCTCTGAACTTAAATTATCTAAAGTAGTCGATGAAAAACCACAAACAGTTTTAACACCATCATTAGAATTTGGTGCTTTAGGACAAAGATTACAAGTATATTTATATAAATTCAAAGTATTATCATTTATTTCATCATTTATATTGTAAAAGTCATAATAATTTTTTAATTGTAATATATAACCATCATTACATATTGTATCATTGTCATATTCTAATCCCGATTTAATTAATTCTTTATGTTCTTTTATATCTAAATTATAATAAGGAACACTTTGTTCAATAGATGATTGTATATACATTGAATCTTTATCACAACCAATTAACGATTTATATAATACTTCCCCTTCATTTGTTGTATGATAGAAATCACTAAATTTATCATTAAATTCAGATGATGAAATAAATTCATCTTGAAAATTTTTTTCAGGTATTGTGTTATTATTATTACAATAACCCATTATAGTATCAACACTTTCATCACTTGATTGATCGGTATTTCTAAAATATTTAACACCACGATTATAATTTAAATCATTATTTAAATGATTTTTTATTCCAGGTAATGGCAATTGAACACATTTATCACTAAAATCAAATTTACATGATCCTCCATCCCAAAAACATTTATAATTATTAATACATTCACCTTTATTATTTATATTGGAACATGAACTATGAAGATAAGTATCACTAGAATTTACATATGGAATAAAATACCCATTTTCAGAATCAAAATTACAATATTTACCATCTTTATTAGGTTTAGTAAATACTAAATTATTTTCATCATAACAAAACGCTTTTGTATCTGGATAGTTTCCGTTTGGCCAATTTTTACGATTAGTATATGGGTATTCATTATCAATTGAAAGAACCCATTTATCTCCTTTTTTTACATATTTATGTTTTCTATATTGAATAAAATTACGACAATCTACAAATTTATCTTCATCATTATTTGAAGAATCAATTAAATCATCAGAAATTGGTGTCAAATTGGTTGGTCCTATACTAGAGTCGGGTGGTGTCTTATTGTATAACCAAGAAAATTCTATTTCTCTAAGTTTCGATTCATCATTTATTTTTGATTGCCATATTCTCGTATCACAACCGTATAATCTAAGAATATCATCTTCACATTTCATTTTTAATATATTCATATCATTAATATCATCTGGAAAATCTATCCATTTATAATTATCTAGTTGTTGATCTAAAGGTAGATTTGAAGCAAGTCTATATGTTGATTCTTTGTCTCCATCAAATGTAGTCATACTTTTATAATCTTCACTTAATTCTAAAATTGAATCATTATCATATTTTTTATAATCAATAACATCACATTTTAATTTTTTATTTTTAATATCTTCTTTTAATTTTTCATTTTTAATTTTTTTTATACCATTAACTTCAATTGTATAATTTTCTGTAATTATGTTATTTAATTTTCTACCAAATTCAGTTGGTAATTGTTCAAGACTGCCTCCTTTCAAATTCACCCCTTCTGTTTCGCTTTGGGGAATTGTATAATCACATCCTTTTTTACCACAATCAATCCAATATTTTATCGGTTCACTACCTGGTTCTGATATTCTAATAGTAGGATTTGGACAATCATCGGATTCCATATCCGTAAAACCTTCTAGTTGCTTTGCAGATTCTGCGGATTCTCTTGTTTTTATTTCTCTTAATTTTTTAATAAAATCTTCCCTGCTTAATCCATTTAATTCTTTAATTTCTTTTTCTGTAAGTGAAATACCATCAAGAGAAATACCATCAAGAGAAATATCACCTTGAGTGCTATCATTTTTGATGCTACCATTATTCTCATCTCTACAACAAAAATATTCTTCTCTACCAACATAAGATGGCGGTATAATCATATTAGTGAAACAATCTCCAGTAAAATTATGAATATTACAATTATTACGAATACATAAATCCTCATAACTATCTCCTTCAATTTTGAATTGTGTCACTTCTGGATTTTCCAATAATATTTTAAAATTATATTCAGTAGAATAATTATCATAATCATAACCTAATATATTAAATTTTAGTTCTTCCTCTGAGGATAAATCTTTTAATTTTGGATTTACTACGTTTTTTTCTAAATTAGAACTACAATATCCAGAACTGTCTAATTCATCATATAATATACTAGGTGAAGTATATTTTACACAGTTAGATAATATATTATCTTGACCTGGTTGAGAATAAATATTTGACCTGTATAAAACGTCTAAGGTTATTCCATCTAAATTATCTTTTAATGTTAAAAAAGGATCATTACTAATTTTTTCGTTATATTTTTCTTCTTGTAAAGTATTTATTGAACTTTTACAAGTAGGACGACTTTGAAAACATTCATCGCATCCGGGACTAATACAAGGAGTCTCTGGTTTTTTATTTTTTTTAAATAATTTATAACCCCCGCCTTCTTTCTCATTGTAAATATTTTCATCAGAACATATTTTTTTCCTACAATTATTAATATTTATTTTTGTATTTAAATTTTCATATGAACAATTTAATGTTATAAAACCATTTTCTTTAATATAACCTGGAGCACATTCAAATATATGATCAAATCTATTATTTTGATTTAATATTAAATTATTATTAATTTTATTATTTAATTCAGTTATTAATTTATCTTTATTATCTCCATTATTTATTGTATCGTATAAATTTTGTAAATTTTGATCTATGAATTTATATTTCTCTGATAAAAAATTACCATCAAAATTCTTTCTATTAAAATAACATTTGTTAGTTTTTTCAAAAGGAAGTGAAACTCCACTTGATTTTAAACATTCTGGATAACATTCATCAATTTCATCTAATGAAGGTGAAGAACATTTTAATTTATTTTTTTTCCAAAAATAATATTCATTTGGTCTATATTCAGGTAATTCAGTTAATTCAGTTGATTTATTTAATGTATTAAGAATATTATCGGGTCCAATATCATCTTCATAACCAATACTTGAATATTCAAATTTCATATCATTTGACATGATTGTATAATTATTTCCTAAATATAAATTATATTTATTATCTTTATTATCTTCTAAATAATTTAAATCTCCTAATTTACAATAATAACCATTCATTTCATTTAGACTTCTTCCTATATTTCCTCTATTTATTTTCTGAAATAGACCATCTTTACATTGATAATTAAAATTATTTAAACTATTTATTTTTGAAAAATCAGAATAAGAAATATTTAATCTTCCAGATTTATCATGATAGTCATTATAAATAGAATCTTTAATTTCAAATCCATAATCATAATCATCATTATTCATTTTATAACCCATTTGAAAAAGTGATAATATTGATCCCTTTTGATATATTCCACTATTATCTGTATTTTTAATTAATCCTGAACTCTTCCATAAATTAATATCTTGAATATCTTGAATATCACAAGATTTATCTTTATCGATATCTAAATCTATACTTTGATCTATTAATCGAGCATGAGGATAATTACATTTTTGTGTTAAATAAATATCAGAAAAAGAAGAATCTAAATTATTTTCACCAATATTGGGTGAAGATACAATAAATTTATCTTTTATAGGCGATATTTCTGAATATCTACTAAAATAACCTTTATTTGACATAGAATAATTATTTTCATCTAAATAATTATTTAATTCATTCATAGATGAAAATGTTTTATTTAATGGATAATCATCATCATCTAAAATTGGATTTAAGCGATTATATGTATAATATTCAGCATTATCAAATGAATCATCACCTACATAATTTTTAGGAGTTTCATCTTCATTAATACCATCTCTTTCTCCACAATTTGGATCGCAAAAATATTTATGTTTAGAATCAGGAGAACTACCACAATTATAACATTCCCCTTCAAGATCTCTTAAATTTGTTGGAGGGTTATCATCACTGTACATACCCCATCCTGATGGATTTAGAAATCTACTATCATCATATCTTCTACAGAGATTATAGTAAATTTTGCCACTATTCGGATTAATATGTTTTATTCCACATTGTGGATTTGGATGAGATTTATCTTGTATACTATCATCTTCTTCAAGATCTGGTGGTGGATCACAGGGATAACAAGTATTTTTTTGTTTTTTTTGACATTTTGTATATGGTTTATTTGATAAATCATCGGGTGAATTTTCATGTCTTCTTATAACTAAATTACTTGATTGTCTATATCCACTACCCCCACTACCCCCGGGGGTAGTGGGGGTAGTGGGGGTAGTGGGGGGAGGTGAGGAAGGCGTATTATTTGATTCTGAAAACCATATTATCACCCCTAATACTAGGATTCCTACTACCACTACCCCAAATACTTTTAATCGTTTTCCCCCTAATGAAGGATTTTGAGGGACTTGAGGTGGTTCTACTGGATTTTTTGCGAACATAATATTTCTATATTATATTAAAATATAAATAAATTTGATAAATATAATTTATTTTTATTAAAACAAATAAATATGGTTACAGTTATTGTTGTTGAATCTCCAGCAAAAGCAAAAAAAATTCAAAAATATTTTAAAGATGGTACAAAAGTCACTTCATCTTTCGGACACATCATTGATTTACCTAAGGATAAAATTTCTATCGATATTGAGAACAATTTTAAACCGAATTATCAACCCATACCTGGAAAATCGAAAATTATCAAAGAACTTAGGAATCTTTCTAAAGGTAATAATATATTATTGGCTGCGGATGATGATAGAGAAGGGGACGCGATCGCGTGGCACTGTGGAAAATTAATGAAATTAAACTTTAATGAAAATAATAGAATAATATTCAGAGAAATATCTGAAAAATCAATAAAAAAATCAATTCAAAATGTTCATAAATTAAATATGAATTCTGTAAATGCTCAACAAGCACGAAGAATAACTGACAGATTAGTTGGATATTCATTATCTCCTTGTTTATGGAGAAATATTGAAACAGATAAAATGGGACTTTCAGCTGGTAGAGTTCAAAGTACTCTTTTAAAAATATTAAAAGAACATGAAGATAAAATAAATAATTATGAATCTGAATATGAATATGAATTTAATGGAAAATTTAATTATGATAATAATGAAATAAATTGTGAATTATTCTTTAATGATGATAATATTGAACCACTTAAAATAATGAATCTTCTTAAAAAAGATAAAAATTATTATTTAGATAAATCTGATAAAACACAAGAAAAGAAATATCCAGGATTACCACTTATAACATCTACTTTACAACAGTCTGCTCAAAATGAATTGGGTTATTCTGTAAAAATGACAATGGATATTGCTCAAAAATTATTTGAAAATGGTAAAATAACCTATATGAGAACTGATTCAACATATATTTCGGAAGATTTTCAAAAAACAATTCAACAAAAAATAGTTAAAGATTATTCAATTGAATATTTTCAAAAATATAATTCAAAAAAGAAAAAAGTAAAAGGGGCACAAGAAGCTCATGAATGTATTCGACCTACAGATATTAATCATGATTTGAATGATAAATGGTCAGAAACAGAAAAGAAATTATATAATTTAATAAAGAAGAGAACTATTATTTCTCATATGAAACCATCTGTATATAATGTTTTAACAATACATTTACTAAATGAAAAATTAAAAAATATTGGTATTTTTAAAGGTAAATTTAAATCATTAAAATTTGAAGGATATTTAATTTATTCAAATAAAGATATTAAAACTGAATCAATGATTGAAATACCGAAAGATTCAATATTTAAATTAGAGACTTGTATTTGTAAAGATATTGAATCACAACCCCCACAATATTTTAATGAATCTACTATAGTTAAAAAATTAGAAACTTCTGGTATTGGAAGACCTTCAACATATGCTTCTATTATTTCAACAATATTAAATAGGAATTATACGAGTATTAAAACAATTCCTGAAAAAAATACAGAAATAGATGTTATAGTATTAGATAAAAATAATAATATTTCAGAAAAAAAAGAAATTAAAAAAATAAATTCACAAAAAAATAGAATTATCTTAACAGATTTAGGAAAAACTGTTTTAAATTATTTAGTCAAAAATTTCTCTACAATTGTAAATGTAGAATTTACTTCTGAAATTGAAAAAGATTTAGATAAAGTTTCTGAAGGATCTCTTCAATGGATTGATGTTGTTCAAAAAGTTTATAATTCATTTTATAAAGAAGTTCAAATTCAAATGAAAAATAAAAATCCCAGAATTATATCAAAAAAATCAACAGATATTCAATTAGGTAAATATAAAAATATTGATGTAATTATTAAAGAAGGTAAATATGGTCCTTATATTAATTATGATAATAAAAATATAAATTTAAAATATATTTTACAAAAGAAATCAAAAAATTCATTAAAACTAAAAGATGTTAAAGACTTAATTGATTATCCTATGATTATTGGTAAATATAAAAATAAAGATATATCAATTCATATAGGACCATATGGTAAATATATGAAATATAATAATAAAAATATTAAAATATCACAAAACAAAGATTATAATTTGGAAGAATATATATCATTGATTAAATAAATTATTATTTAAATCAGTATTTAAATTTCTTCACTTTCATCATATTTTGGTTCTCTTTTCTTCTTTTTCTTTTTCTTTTTCTTTTTTTGTGTTTTTCTAGATCTTCTAGGTCTTTCATATGTTTCTTCTGAATATTCTTCTTCTGGAGGAGGTTCCGGTGGTCTCGGTCTTGATCGAACAGGTCTTTCATATGTTTCTTCTGAATATTCTTCTTCTGGAGGAGGTTCGGGTGGTGGTCTCGGTCTTGATCGAACAGGTCTTTCATATGTTTCTTCTGAGTAATCTTCTTCGGGTTCTTCATCTAGATATTCTCTAGGAGGGGGTCCAGGTGGTGGTCTCGGTCCAGATCTAAGGGGTATTTCATATGTTTCTTCAAAATCTTCTTCTTCTGGAGGAGGTTCTGGCGGTGGTCTCGGTCCAGATCTAAGAGGTCTTTCATCATAAGATCTTTGAGATTCAGAATTAGAATCCAATTCTTCAAAATATTCTTCAGTTCTTCTTGATGATTTTGATGTATCATGTGGTGGTATTTCACCTCTAGATTCAAATGATGGATTCATAGATAATTCTTGTGATTTTAATGACATTTTTTCAGATTCTAAATCAGTTGAACCATTATAAGATGTTATTTTACTAAATAGAATAGTTAATAATAAACAAGTTAACATTGCTCTAAAAATAATTGAAGAATAAAAATAAATATTTTTTCCAAATTTTTCATATATTAATAAAAATAATTCAGAAAATCTTTCTTCAGTTATAAAACCAGATAAATATTCATTGCTAGAATCTTTATTTGTAGTTGTATGTAAACAAGTTGAAATACTACTATTACTTATATTTCCTTTCCAACCTGTATTCCAACTTGTTTTTGCTAATTTTTGGACAGTGTTATTAAAACCACCACCCATTCTATCTTTATATTGATCATCCCCTGAATTACTATCTAATTTGGGATTATTTAAACTTGTTGTATAATCTAAATTATGACAAGCTGGACAATGTCTGAAAAATAATATATACGTGTAAGATCTACTTTGATTTCTGAGATAATTCACCAAATTTTGATAACCATTAATATTTTGATCCGGTAAATATGTATGCATTTTGTATTTATCCACATCTGTCCCTATTGTATTAAGAGTATAATTTGTATTTTTTTCAAGAACAATTAATAAACAATCTAAATTAGTAAATTCTTTACTTTTCCACCATCTTCTTAAATTTTTGAAATAACCAGATGGACCTTTCATATCTAAAACATAATCATCATCCAAAGGTGTATTAATTTTTAAATCTTCTAAATAATAACATAATTTTTTCATAAAATTATTATGACTAACAATTATATTCATAGTATTTTCTTTTATTTCTTCATTAATTGGAATGAAATTATCATATAAATTATCACTATCAAAATAAGAACTATCATTAAATTTACCTTCTTGTAATCCTCTAACAAAATTAAACAATCTACCACCTCTTTCATTATTTAATATTCTCAATCCATCATTATTTAGATCTTCTTTTCGAATATAATAAGATTGTTTATTAGAATTTGAACTTAATGGATTCCAACTTTTGATTCTACTTGAAAAATCTAAATTAATTTGTTCTAAATTTAATTCTCTTAAATTTCCCCAATGACCTTGATTCCAATTGTCTCTAAATTCATTAAATATTTCTTCATGTATAATAGGGGCATTAACACGATCAACACTAATAGATGAACTCATCGATTTTTCATAAACATCCGATAAAATACGAATTGGCAATGGTTTTGGTTTATTATTATCTATATCATATTTCATTTGATTAATATTTTGAATAAGTTGATTGATATTTAATCTACATTCTTGAAATAAATATTCTCTATTTTCATTCATTTGATCATATTTACCAACTTTTACACCACCCCTTTGTTTTTTCCGTGTTTTTTTAATTTTAGATGTTCTTAAATTATTTCGTTTAGTTTTCCTTTTTTTATATTTTTTTTTACTAATATTTTTTTTACTAATATTTTTTTTATTATATTTCTTTTTCATATATATATTATAATATATATACTTTTTTCAAGTAAATTAAATAGAAAAGAAATATATTATAATATATATGAAAAGAAAAATAAGAAAATCTAAAATTAAAAAAACACGGAAAAGACAAAAGGGAGGGTATCCCGGAAAAATTAAGGATCACGAATATTGCAGCAATTCTAATGATAATCAAATATTAAGTATAACATTTAAACTTTTTAATGAAATTGTAGAAAAATCGCAATCGGACATGGAAGTTTCAAAATTACTTTTTAAACCAATTAAAATACTAAGTGAAATATATGAACATAGTAAAGGTTTTGGAGATTATGTCAATGAACCATCTATTAGTCAACAAATATTTGGAGATTCGAAATCTTTTAACCGTGAACTTATGAATATAGATGTTAATCGTATTGTTCCTAGAATTGAATTATTAAAGTATGATTTAGACTCCCATTACAGAGATATTAACCAAAGAGTATTAAATTTTATAAACCAACTTAGAGGAATAATTGACCAAGATAAACACATTGATAATTTGAATACCGATTTTGGAAAATGTTCAATTATAGTTAGTCATAACGAATTTATGAAACTATTAATTGGAAAATTAGAAGATATGAATAATGACGGATGGTTTTCGGGGGAACAAGAGGACGAAATTCCAGAAATAACAGAGGAGGAATCAAAAAAGTACCTCAGTAAAGGAGATCTTAACAATTTAGATTGTTTATTAATAATGATTGATGAAAAAAAAAAAATTAAATCAAAAGGGATCGTCGACTATAATTCTACTAATTATAGTAGAATAAAAGAAATAATAAATGGAATCCCCGACCCCGAAAAGATTCATTGTTATTTAATATTTAGACATTGTCCAGCTTGTCATAATTTAGAATATGGGTTGTTGGGTAAAGCAAGCAAAGTTGCGAACATGGGTTGGGCGCGGTGGAATGAAGTTAATAGTAACACTAGTTTATCAATGTGTCTGGATAATACTGTTTCTGATTTTTTTTTCAAAGGCACCACGCCAGAAACTAAATTCGATGAATTAATAGAATCTATTAGTGAAAAATTTAATGAAAATATTCATTTTTATTCATCAATTATTTTTAGAGCTTTTGTAACTTGTTTACTAATTCAAAGTTTATTTTTATTAAGGGGAAAAATTGTTGGTAATGTACCACTTGATGGAGGAAGTGAATCCGGACCTGTTTCAGATAGACCTCCTGATCCAGATAGATCTCCAGATGATGGAGATCAGTCTGAACCCGTAGAAGGGGATACTGAACACGTAGAAGGGAATACTGAACCCTTAGTAGAAACTGAACACGTAGAAACTGAACTCGTAGAAACTGAACTCGTAGAAAATCCAACAAGTATGGGGGCAGAAGGGGCAGTTGGGGGAATCGATAGTGAACCGGGTGTTGGAGGACCAGTTGAAGCATCAGGTGATAGTGTAGAATCAAGTGGGTCATCAACAGGAGATCAAGGAAATGAAAGAGATGAAAGTCAAGGACCAGAAGCAGCAGAAATAAGCAATATTGATGAACAAGTCGTCAGCGCCCTTGAATCAGAAGATGAAACAGCAGAAGATGAAACAGCAGCAGAAGAAGGAGATGGAACACCAGGGGAAGAAGTTAATATAACTGATGTTAAAGAAGCTTTTAAAATAACAACTCCGAAAATGAATATAACAGTAGATGAAGGAGCACCATCAGCACTACCAACATCATCAGAATTATCTGAATCACCAGCGGTAGCGGCAGCGGCAGCGGCAGCGAAAGGACCACCAGTCACATCAGCGCCATCAGCGCCATCAGCATTATCTGAATCATCAGAAGAACCAGAAGCGGTAGCGGCAGCATCATCGTCAGCATCATCATCATCATCATCATCACTACCGTCACGAACAGCACCATCAGGTAGAAGAACAGATGAAGCAGTGGCAGAACAAGGGGACGGAGCAACAGGACGAACTGAAACAGTATCAGGAGAACAAGTCGAAGGAGATGGAACACCAGCACCATCAGAACCAGCAGAACCAGAAAATGGACTACCAGAAACTGGACTACCAGAAACTGGACTACCAGAAAATGGACTACCAGAAACTGGACTACCAGAAACTGGACCACCAGAATCGGAACCATCAGCAACAGCACTGGCAGTGGACCCAAGTGTAACAGAATTAGGGGTTGTTTCATCAAAACCTGATGGAACAGCAACAGAAGCAACAGCAACAGAAGCAACAGCACCGGCAGTTAAAGAACTAAAAGCACAACAAGAGAAAACTGATCTAAAAGGGGCAGATATCTTAAATACAGATTGGGGTGATATACCTGATGATATAAAAACAAAACTTAGATATTTAGGTTGGGAGAAAGACGGATCAAATTGGGTAAGTAATAAGTTACCCAAACCAGGATATTATTCTGAAAATTGGGATAAATTAAATGAATACCATAGATTACTCAAAAGTATAGGATGGACCGAAGAAACATGGAATAATCCTGAAACTCAGTTATCTCGAACGGGAATTGAAAATTTTTTACCTTTCCATATAAAATGGGATGATTTAACTCCTGGACAGCGACGAACCGCGACTGAATTAGAATTAGATAAATATTATATTATAGATAAATTTTATGATCTATTAGATATAGATGAAAGAGAAAATTCGGGTTTGAAAAAACTTTATAATTTAAAAAAAGTCATACCAGATTTGGGGAACCCGAAAACGAATGCGGAGGAACAGGAGGAGAAGAAGCTGACGGATGAACAAAAATTTCAAAAATTTAGAGAAAAGATTGGTTGGGTTTCGAAGCGCCCAGGTAAAAATGCATTCTATATAAATTTAAAAGGCATGTGGGAAAATAATGTCAAGAAATCTTTGAGAAGTCATATACCTACAATCTATTTGCCATTAAATGAAATAGATGATATAACAGAAGAACTAAATGAATTAGGATTGACTGAATCTAATTTTAGTAGTATAAGTCTCAATCAACCCTACAAGGGGGGTGGTGGATTTAGAAATAAATCTACTAAAAAGAAATCTACTAGAAAGAAATCTACTAGAAAGAAATCTACTAGAAAGAAATCTACTAGAAAGAAATCTACTAGAAAGAAATCTACTAGAAAGAAATCTACTAGAAAGAAATCTACTAGAAAGAAA
>Ga0255759_10001610_pt1 | contig 20190 bp, 17 predicted proteins | sample 101ome_20_FD_179959 | JGI IMG/M metagenome (GOLD analysis project Ga0255759, IMG submission 179959) | Coastal salt marsh microbial communities from the Groves Creek Marsh, Skidaway Island, Georgia - 101404AT metaG (version 2) | ecosystem: Environmental > Aquatic > Marine > Intertidal zone >...
TCTGTCCCTATGCGTTCGCGCATCGAACTTCCAAATACGTCGCAAAGCGCGGTCGTTGCAGCCTCCCGAAGCGATGCGGGGCCGGCCTTCTCAAGCCAATCCGCATAACGCCCGGCCACTAGCCCCACCACGCAATCGTGATCATACGGTCGAAGACTTAACAGCATGGGTGGTACCCCATCGCGCGCCACTACAACGCGCTGTGGAAGCTCTGATCGGGCGCCTTGCCAGTCAACGGCCAGGCGGATCCGGTTGAAATTTCCTAAGGGCAACGCCTGCACAGATTCACGTTTTTCGACCGGCAAATCCGGAGTGAAGCGAATCATTCCGGAGGCAAGAACACCCGTCGATACAGACAGGATGACCCGGGAGGCGATGATCGTTCCGCGAGAAGTCTCGACACGAACATTTGACCCGCCCCAGCTGATCGCCTGCACGTTGGTATTGAGAGACACCGGGAGCGAGCAGCCCCACCGCTGTACCAGATGCCCATACCCACCGGTCACGGGCCAGTTTTGCCAGGTATCGTTGTAACTGACCATGTCACCAATAGAAATCTGATCAACGTCCGAGGAGGTGTTGAGTGAATCGTAATAGTCCGCAAAGTCTGCCCAGGGATGTGCTCGATCCACTGTCTCCAGCACCGATTGATCTCTCCCCTCGCTCCAGGCGGCACGCAGGGCTCTCTCCCTCGATGCCATGTAATCGACCCCGCGTGCAATCTCTTCAGATCCCAGCAACACACCCCCTTGGTAGTAATCAGAAGGTCCGTAACCATCGCCTGGCGGCCGCACGTAAGCCACACCGAGGCGATCTGCTGTCTCGACAAACGGGTTAATGGTCGCCGAGTGCAGCCAGTGACAGCCCAGATCAAAAACCGAACCGTCTGGCATATCCTCTGAGTGCGCCCTCCCGCCGATCCGGCTATCCGCTTCGAGCAGTACAAAACTCAGGGCAGACTGCTCAAGCGCGTGAGCGGCAGCCAACCCTGCCGCGCCGGCGCCAATAATGGCAACATCCACGTTGGAGCTCACGCCGGGGCTAAACGGGGTTTCTGCCGTTGATCAGGTGGTCACCGGATCACGCGGAAAGAGAACGGGGAACAAATCACCCTGAAAAGGATCGCCATGACGGTACTTTAGCTCCGGAAAAAATGGCGACGTCTTGCCCGGACGTTCAGCAAAGCGCGCATCGTCGCCCACCCATCGAATGGACGTCGCCCGACGTCGGACCGCCGATGGATTGGCGGCTGCGCCGTGCAGCGTTCGAAAATGAAAGGCAATGGCATCGCCTGGCTCGGTCGACCACGATTTGATATTGAGCTCGGCGCGATGGGCATCAATGTCCGGTACCGTTTCGGAAAGGTCTTGCGGATATAAGTCTGTGCCGTCAAAACGCTTCGGTCTAAACGCTTTGCCCCAACGATGGGATCCGCCCACGAATTCAGCGCTGCGTTCCTTCGGCACCGGGTCCAAGGGCAGCCAAAAGCTGACGGACTGGTCACCGTCGACAATATAGTAGGGTTGATCCTGATGCCAGGGAGTGCGGACGGTATTGCCGGGCTCTTTGACCAGCACATGGTCATGAAAAATACGCGCCGAGCGGGATCCCATCAATCGAGCAGCGATTTCCGCCATCGGCGAGTCGGTGACAAGCGCTCGATAACCATCAAAGGATGACCAGACGCAGTAGTCTTGAAAAAATTCGCTCGAGCGATCGTCTTCCGATCGGTAGGTGCGCTCTCGCCAACTAGGCTGGCGTTTGTTCTCTTCGATGGCTTCACGAACGCCCTGCACCCACGGCTCGAAAAGACCACGGATAACCACAGCGCCGTCTTCCTGAAATTCCTGAACGATTTCTTGGTGAATTAACGACTGGCTCATTGGCGCCCGATACGCGACGTTTTTTTACAGGCCGCTAGTCTAACGTAGCGCTCAGGCGTCCTGCCGATCAGGCCATTCTTGGGCGATGTACACCCCTCGGTGACGCACCCAAACGCGTTTGCTCCTTCTTATCGTTTGAAATGCAGCGCTGGCTAAGCGGATCAGGCAGGGATACGTATCAACAGCAAAGCGGATGGCCTGCTGCATGCCGGGCGTTCAACCTGCGCCGGACGCGTAAACCACGAAGCAATTCGACACGTCCGGGCAGGCGACAGCATTCACATCGGCGTTAACCCTGAAAGTCGCGCGCCAGGGAACTGCTCACGTCGGCAGGTACTTCGGTGACATGGTTGTATTGCGGATGATCGATACCGAATTTCACCGAGCCGCCGTTATTGAAGCCTTCGATATCCTCAGGTGTCAGTTCAAACCGCAAAAAATGCACCGCAGACGTTTTATCGCTGGTTTCGCGCTCAAGATCCTCATTGGCAATGGGGTACACCCGCTCGTTATCCCCAACCTGCAGCCAGAGCGACTTCTCGACACCCAATAGCTTTGATAACGCAGCCTTTCGCTGCTCCACATCCGGATACTCCAGCATAAAGGTTGCTTTCAGATTCTGTCCGTCGGGAATCAGCGGGTTATAGGCGTCGAGCTCCTCCTGAATCTGATCCGCTTCGAAAATTTTCTCGATGCGGAGCATTTCCTGAATCTGGTACTGCATCGTGAGCGCGTCCTCAAAATAAAGCGTGGCATGAGGTCCAATACCCACGCGACGATGCGCCTTGTGCTCCAGCACCCGCGTCCGAAAAGCCGGTCGCTCAGTTGAATATTTCTCGAGCGAAAAAAGATCTTCACGTGACAACTTGTTCATAGCGACTCCGTCAAATTCGTCAAATTTCATTTTCAAATACCGTATGCAGTTCTGAGCAAAGTAATCGGGTGCTCGGGCTTACTGTCATCGCCCAGACCGTTCGCCAGATGGTGACCCGCAATCGGACAATCACTGCCGTAATGATCTGGACTGTTTTTCTTTATAGCGTTAACGATCGGCCGACCGATCTTCATCGCTTTTTCAAACGTCTCTGCTTTCACCCCGTAAGTACCGTCATGACCCGAACATCGCTCGATCATGGTGACTGCCGTACCCGGTATGAGGCCTAACAGGTCTCGTGTTTTGGGCCCCACGTTTTGCACGCGCTGATGGCAGGATGCGTGATACACCACAGACCCCAGACTCACCGGAAAGTCGGTGTTGAGAAGGCCTTCGCTATAACGGAGCATGAGATACTCAAACGGGTCATAAAAGGCATCGGCGACTTTGCGTACCTCGGGATCATCCGGGAACAACAGCGGCAATTCCTGCTTGAACATCAGCGCACACGAAGGCACCAGCGCAATCAGATCCCAACCCTCATCAACGCGTTTGGCAAGCTGCGGAATATTTTCTTCTTTTGCTTTTTGCACCGATTTAAGATCGCCCAACTCGAGCTTCGGCATGCCGCAGCAGCGTTCTTTCTCGGCCGTGGTTACGGGTATCCCGTTATGCTCCAGGACCGCAACGAGGTCCTGACCCAGTCCTGGCTCGTTTCGGTTCACATAACACGTGGCGAACAAAGCAACCTTTCCGGAGGTTTTCTTTCCGGGAGTCACTTCGCCCGTGACGGATCCTGAATTTGAGATTTGTTTGCGCAGGGGTTTGGACTCGTACGGCGGAACCTTGGCGTCGGCGTGAATCCCCGCTACCTTCTGCAGCACTTTGCGGATGGGCTTGGATCGGTTGGACGCGTTAACGACCACTGAAATCCCGGGCAGGCCAGCAACTTTCCCGACCGCATCGGTGCTACTTAACAACTTGTCGCGTGCTGAGGCGCCCTCTTTGTCGAACCGCACCGCCTTGGCACGAAGCATCAAGTGAGGAAAATCAATATTCCACTCATGCGGCGGTACATAGGGGCATTTGGTCATGTAGCACAGGTCACACAGATAGCACTGGTCAACTACTTTCCAATAGTCTGCTTTCGCTACGCCATCGACTTCCATGGTCTCTGATTCATCAACCAGATCGAACAGTGTCGGAAAGCTGTCGCAGAGCGACACACACCGGCGACAGCCATGGCATAGATCAAACACGCGCTCGAGCTCCGCGAAGAGCTTTGACTCGTCCTTGAAATCCGCACTCTGCCAATCGATTGGGTGGCGGGTGGGGGCTTGCAGGCTACCTTCCATTTTCTTAATCCGTAGTTAGATTTAAAGACTGACGGGAAGCGCTCATGCGCTTCCCGTATCGTCCATTTTTTTGCTCTTAGCCGTCCAGCGAATCCAGGGCTTTCTGGAAGCGGTTAGCATGCGAGCGTTCGGCTTTTCCAAGGGTCTCGAACCAATCGGCGATCTCGTCGAAACCTTCATCGCGTGCGGTCTTAGCCATGCCCGGGTACATGTCGGTGTACTCGTGGGTCTCGCCAGCCACTGCGGCTTTGAGGTTGTCAGAGGTACCGCCAATGGGCAGGCCGGTTGCGGGGTCGCCGGTCTCCTCGAGGTACTCGAGGTGTCCGTGGGCATGGCCCGTTTCACCTTCCGCTGTTGAGCGGAACACGGCCGCTACATCGTTATAGCCTTCGACATCTGCCTTAGCAGCGAAGTAGAGGTAACGACGGTTTGCCTGAGATTCGCCAGCGAAGGCGTCCTTCAGGTTCTGCTCCGTTTTGGAGTTTTTTAAAGACATGATGGCCTCCATCAAATAAAAGTTGTGATTCACAATTTCCCGGCCCATTTCTGCCGGGACGAGCACTATAGGGTTTGGTAAACAATATGTATAATCGTTTGTTATTATCAAATTGATCGGTTTTGCCGATTATTGAAAATGAACCTCAGAGACCTTGAATACCTTATTTCGGTGAGTGAAACCCTGCATTTCGGCAAGGCAGCGGCGCGCTGTTTCGTCAGTCAGCCGACCCTATCCGGTCAGATTCATAAACTGGAGGAGGAGCTGGGCCTGGTTCTTTTCGAGCGCACCAACCGAAGCGTGCATGTGACACCGGTAGGTCAGCGAGTGGTCACGCACGCGCGACAGATCCTCGAGCAAGCCCAAGCGATCCGCTCCATCAGCAGAGAGCAGAAGGATCCTCTTGCCGGCGCGCTTCGCATCGGGGCGATCCACACGCTGAGCCCCTATCTCGTGCCCTTATTCATGATTCGCTTAACGAAAGCGCATCCCGAACTCTCTCTGGAGCTCACTGAGGCAACCACCGATCAATTACTCGGTCAGCTTAACGATCATCAGATCGACGGTGCGCTTTTAGCGACGGCGCCCCCGACTGATGACCTTAAAGAGATCCGCATTTTTCGCGAGCCCTTCTGGCTCGCACATCCTCGCAACCATCCCCTTTACGATAAAGACGACATCACGCTCGATGATCTGAAAGACGAGCGCATTCTCTTGCTATCACAAGAGCATTGCCTAACGGAGCAAGTCACCAGCGCCTGTCGCGTCGCCCGTCGCGGCTTGCAAGAGACCGGTCCTCGCCTCAATGCATCCAGTCTCGATACGCTCGTACAGCTGGTCGGTATGGGTCTTGGCGTTACCCTCGTGCCGGCTCTGTCCGTCCACGGGGGGCGTCTCGCCGTTGAGGGGGTAGTGCTGCGAAAAGTCGATATACCTGATGCCTATCGCGAGGTACGATTAGTCTACCGTTCAAGTTTTCCACGGATCACGGCGCTGACCCTGCTATGCGAAATCATTGCAGAAGTCATGCCGAATACCGTCACGAGAATCACCGAGTCTTAGCTCGGCCTCGAGCAACCGAATCCGCAATGACTCATCTAGCCGAGAAAGACATCCTCCAGCTGCCCTTCCTGCAAGGTCCGGCGCGTATGGATCCCATAGACGGCGGCATTACCAACAAGAATTTTGTGGTCGCGGACGCAAACGGTCGATATTTCGTTCGACTGGGTCAGGACATACCGATGCATGGCGTCATGCGGTTTAACGAGCTTCAGGCGAGCCTCGCCGCGGCCAAGCTTGGTCTGTCCCCTAAAGTCGTCCACCATGCGCCGGGTGTGATGGTCCTGGAGTTTATTGAAGGAAAGACGCTCACGCCCGAGGATATTCAAAACCCCGCTTACCTTTCACCCATCGTTTCGCTCTTACAAAAGACCCATCGCGAGATGAAGACCGCCGTCCGTGGGCCGGCCCTCATTTTCTGGGTGTTTCATGTGATTCGCGATTACGCGGCGACGCTGGAAAAAGACAACAGCCGAATGATTCCCCAACTGCCCGGGCTGTTGGAAAAAAGCGCCCGACTCGAGCGTGCGGTGGGCCCGGTCGACCTGGTATTTGGTCATAACGATTTGTTGGCGGCCAACTTCATTGATGACGGACATCGGCTCTGGCTCATTGATTGGGACTACGCGGGCTACAACAGCCCGCTCTTTGATCTCGCTAATCTAGCCGCAAACAATGAACTCTCTACTGAGCAGCAAGCCTGGCTTGCCGAGGCTTACTTCGACGGCAACGCACCGGCTCATATGGATCGCTCTCTCCGGGCCATGAAGTGTGCTTCCGCATTAAGGGAAAGCATGTGGAGCATGGTTTCAGAGATTCATTCCTCTATTGACTTCGATTTTGTGGCCTACACCACGGAGAATCTGTCGCGATTCGATCAACAGTGGTCAGCGTTCGTCGAACTGGCTTGAATCGGCCGATCATTACTTTTTTAAAGTCTCAGTCTGAAAATTTTCTATGGAAACGTTGCCCCAACAAGCCGAAGTGATCGTGATCGGAGGCGGCATTGTTGGTGCCTCAACCGCGTATCATCTCGCCAAACTGGGATACAAAGATGTGGTTCTGCTCGAACGACATCAGCTCACCAGCGGCAGCACCTGGCACGCTGCCGGCCTGGTCGGCCAACTGCGAAGTCAGGCCGGCATCACGCAGCTACTGGGCAACTCCATATCGCTCTATAACAGGCTTGAGGCAGAAACTGGAATTGCCACCGGATGGAAGATGAATGGCGGCCTGCGATTGGCTTGCAACCCCGCCCGTCTCACCGAAATCAGAAGGCAGGCCACCACCGCTCGCAGTTTCGGGCTTGAAATGCACCTGTTGACGCCGAAGGAGGCCCAGGACCTTTGGCCGTTGATGGATGTCTCGGACGTTTTGGGGGCGGCGTTTTTGCCTTCGGATGGTCAAGCCAATCCGTCTGATATCGGGCGCGCGCTTGCCAAAGGCGCAACCATGAACGGAGTGCGCATCATTGAAAATCTTGAGGTCACTGGCATTCGGGTGACCCGCGGTCGAGTGCAGGGTGTGGACACGCCTCGCGGATCAATCGACTGCGATATTCTAGTGAACTGCGCAGGTCAGTGGTCTCGGGCTGTGGGTCAGCTCGCCGGTGTGAACGTCCCGCTTGTCTCCATGCAGCATCAGTACCTGATCACCGAAGCGATTGAAGGGGTCACCTCCAATCTGCCTACGCTTCGAGATCCTGACCGACTGACCTATTACAAAGAAGAAGTGGGCGGGCTGGTGATGGGCGGTTACGAGCCAAACCCCATCAGCTGGGCCGAAAACGGATTTCCGGAAAATTTCTCGTTTACTCTGCTCGACTCGAACTGGGATCATTTTGAGCAGATCATGTCTCTCGCTTTGCCCCGTGTGCCGGCTCTCGAACATGCCGGCATCAAGACGCTGCTGAACGGCCCGGAGAGCTTTACGCCAGACGGTAACTTCATTCTGGGTGAAGCACCAGAAGTCGACGGCTTTTTTGTAGGTGCCGGATTCAACGCCTTCGGGATTGCCTCTGCGGGTGGTGCCGGTCAGGCCCTTGCGGAATGGATCGCCGGTAACGAGCCTCCTTACGATCTATGGGCCGTAGATATCCGGCGTTTTGGGCGGCCGCATCAAGACATCGACTGGGTGAGAAAACGCACCTATGAGATGTACGGCAAGCACTACACCATTGCATGGCCTCAGGAAGAGCACGCCTCCGGTCGCCCCTTCCGTCAATCACCGCTTTATGACGTGCTTAAATCGGATGGCGCCTGCTTTGGTGAGAAGCTCGGCTGGGAACGACCCAACTGGTATGCCCCGGCTGGCGTCGAACCGCGCGATGAATACTCTTTCGACGTGCCAAACTGGTTGGCACACAGCGCCGCCGAACATCGAGCGGCGCGCGAAACGGTCGCGCTTTTTGATCAGAGCTCCTTCGCGAAGTTCTCCCTGCAAGGTGCGGACAGCGTCAAGGCCCTTGAATGGATTTGTGCCAACCGTATGGATCGACCGGTGGGCTCGGTGATCTACACCCAGCTATTAAACAACCGGGGCGGTATCGAAAGCGATTTGACCGTAACACGGGTTGCTGAGGATACGTTTTACATCGTAACCGGTACCGGTTTTATCACCCATGACTTTCACTGGATCCGACGTCACCTCCCGGAAGGCATAGATGTTAGCCTGACAGATGAAACCGATCAGTATGCCGTTCTATCGCTTATGGGTCCCCGTTCCCGCGAGCTGCTGTCTCGCCTGACTGACACGCCACTGGACAACGTCAGCTTGCCTTTTGCGCAAAGCCGAAAAATCTCCATTGCCGGCGTTGATCTTCGAGTCATTCGAATCACGTATGTGGGTGAATTGGGTTTTGAACTACACGTCCGTGTTGCTGGTGCGCAAAGAGTGTACGTCGCAATCACAGCAGCTGGCACCGATCTGGGGTTAAAAAACGCAGGCTATCGGGCCATCGAGAGTCTTCGTCTCGAAAAAGGCTATCGAGCCTGGGGCTCTGATCTGACCCCCGATCACACACCGCTTGAGGCCGGTCTTCGCTGGGCCGTAAAACTCAAGAGCGACACCGCATTTATTGGCAAAGAGGCGCTCCAAACGCAGTCCAAAGGTACTCTTAAAAAGCAACTGGCATGCTTCACCGTCGACGATCCCAACGTCACACTAATCGGGCGGGAAACCCTGTACCGAAACGGTGAACGTGTGGGGTGGCTAAGCAGCGCCGGGTTCGGCCACACCGTGGGATGCCCCATAGGACTCGGCTATGTTCGACATAAAGACGGTGTCGATACAGCATTTCTCAAAAGCGGAGAGTATCAGCTTGAAGTGGCCGGCCGGCAGGTGCCGTGCCGCATCCATCTTGAGTCGCTTTATGATCCCACCCATCAACGGGTAAAAAATTGACCCCAGTGCGCCTCGATCCTCAAATGTTGGAAGTGATCGAGAAGCGTAAGGCGCTCGCCCCTGCACTGGAGGTGGATGGGTCGCTTGGCATTGAAGAGATCAGAGCGGTCTATAACCAAGAGCGCTCCTGGTGGAACGCCGTCAAGCCTGAGTTAAGCTCAGTTGAAGACATCGAGATTCAGGGGCCGGTCCGCCCCCTGCCCCTGCGGATTTACCAACCGCTTGATAAGTGCTGTAACGCTACACTGATTTACCTGCATGGGGGTGGCTGGGTCGTCGGCAATCTTGATACCCACGATCGTGTCATGCGGTTGCTTTGCGAATATTCTGGCGCGGCGGTGTTGGGTGTCGACTACGCTCTGTCGCCAGAGTACAGGATGCCGGTCGCTATCGATGAAATTCTGACCGCCTGGCACTGGCTCCACTCAAGCGGCAAAGACTTCGGCCTTCATCCCGAGCGGACCGCCATCGGCGGTGATTCAGCGGGCGCCAATCTCGCGGTATCGGTGTCGCAGACATTGCATCAACGCACCCCCGGCTCTGTAAAAGGTCTGCTTCTTTATTACGGGGCCTTTGGGCTTTCGGCATCCCCCTCCTGGCAAGCCTATGGGACGACGGAATACGAATTTACTTGGGAAGAGATGGCGTTTTATCTTGACAGTTACTTAGGTGATCCATCGAATCGAGACGATCCACGGTATAACGTTTTGCGCGGTGATCTCGCCTGCCTGCCGCCTGCATTTATTGCTGCGGCTCAGTGTGACCCCCTTTGTGATGACTCGTCCGCACTGTATGAGGCAATGCGAACGCACGGCGTAAACGCCGAGCTAAAGATCTATCCTGGGGTGCTGCACGGCTTTATTCATTACAGCCGCATGTTAGATCAAGCAAGCGTGGCCCTGCGTGATGGGGCAAGCGCACTGCGCACACTCGTGCGTTAAGCCGGACTCGCTCGGTCGGCAATAGAGAGAATTCTTTGCATCTCCCGGATCACCGGTTTTTCGATCAGCTTGCCATCAACGACAACGAGCCCCGTGTCGGCCTCTTCGAAGGCGCTAATTACTTTCTTGGCACGGGCAATCTCGTCATCCGATGGCGTAAAGATTCGGTTAAGTTCGGCGATTTGCTTGGGATGAATGGCGCCCTTGCCGCTAAAGCCTAAATCCTTGGCAAGACCGGCCTCGCGACTCATGCCAGACATATCTTCAAGATCCAGGTAAGGCACATCGATCACGTCGATGCCAGCACTGGCCGCCGCATGCACCACACGGGATCGGGCATAGAGCAACGGCTCCCACGCATTTTTGCAGCGAAGATCGGCCGCCATGTCCACCCCACCAAACAACAGCGAGTCGATCCGATCACTCGAGTGCGCAATATCGAATGCGGCTTCAAGGCCTTCATTCATCTCGATGATGATGTGAATCCGGATGTCCTTTTCCGCTTCGGTCAGCAAGTCATCCAGCCATATCACTTCCTCTGGCGACACGACTTTTGGGAGCATTAAGGCCGGCGGTGGACTGTTTGTATCCAGAATCGCTTGCACATCCTTGAGACCCACCGCCGTGCGTAAACAGTTGATCCGCACCATCCGCTCAACGCCGTCATCCGCTTGAGGCTTGGCAAACAGGGCCAGCACATTCTGCCGAGCGACATCTTTATCTTTTGGTGCCACGCCGTCTTCGAGCTCGACACAGACAATATCGGCGCCAGTGGCAAGTGCCTTGGGGTAAAGCTCAGGCCGCATCGCCGGCGCGAATATAAAACTACGCCGGGGTCTGACGGCAGGATATTCAGCGAGACTCATATTTGTTCTTTCGCTCAGTAGGACCGTGGTAAGCCAAGCACGTGCTCGCCTACATAGCTCAAGATCAGATTCGTCGAGATCGGCGCCACCTGATAAAGCCGCGTCTCACGGAACTTACGCTCTACATCATATTCCTCGGCAAAACCAAACCCGCCATGGGTCTGAACGCAAACTTCCGCCGCTGCCCATGATGCTTCCGCAGCTAACATCTTCGCGAGGTTAGCCTCTTCGCCCGGATTCTCACCCGCATCATAAAGACGGATCGCTTCGCGCAAAATCTGCTCGGCGGCACGCATCTGCGCGTAGGCACGGGCAATAGGAAATTGCACACCCTGGTTTTGCCCGATCGGGCGTCCGAATACCGATCGATCAGCCGCGTAGGTCGTGGCTTTTTCGATGAACCATTTTGCGTCGCCAATACATTCCGCCGCAATCAGGATCCGCTCGGCGTTCATGCCGGAGAGAATGTAGCGAAAGCCCTTACCCTCCTCGCCGATCAGGTTTTCAGCGGGCACCGGCATGTCATCAAAAAACACTTCGGTCGTAGCGTGATTCATCATCGTTCGGATCGGACGAATCGTAAGAGACTTTTCCCGTACCTCACGCATGTCCACCAACAAGACCGAGAGCCCCTCGGTCTTTTTCTGCACTTCTTCGCGCGGGGTGGTACGACACAAAAGAATCATCAGGTCGGAATACTGCGAGCGGGACGTCCAGATCTTCTGACCATTGACCACAAAATGGTCTCCCTCGAGGCGGGCCGTCGTTCGCAAAGAGGAGGTATCGGTGCCACTCGTGGGCTCCGTCACGCCAAAGGCCTGTAGACGAAGCTCGCCTCTCGCGATGGCTGGCAGATATTTATCTTTCTGCTCTTTTGATCCATGACGAAGCAGCGTCCCCATCGTGTACATCTGCGCATGACAGGCGCCGGCGTTACCGCCGGAACGATGAATCTCCTCAAGGATAGCGGCGCCCGCCGACAGCGGCAGCCCAGATCCTTCGTATTCCTCGGGAATAAGCGCGCCTAAGAATCCCGCCTCGGTCAGCGCTTGGACAAACTCACTCGGATAGGCCTGATCGCGATCACAGCGGCGCCAGTACTCCCCGGGAAATTCGCTGCATAGGCGGGCGACGCTCTCACGAATCTCGGGATGATCCAAAGAATAGGTAGGTGGCTTGATACTCATCAGATTTCAACTCTCAGCACAGAGCACTAAAGACTAACCGAACTCTGAACGAATGGCAGTACCGTGCTCATCCAACAGGGGCACCTGGGTGGGACGGGCCGAGTCCGTCTTCACCGGCAGATCCGCCATGCTGACGGGTGTGCCGCCGTAATCGGCCACGAGGTTGCGGATCAGCGCATGATCAGAGAGGTTTTCGACGCTGCTGAGGCGCCCGTTTGCGATTGACGCGGCATCAAGCCGCTTTACCATGACATCAATATCGTGCTCCCCAAAAACGGCGTTGATGATCTGATCCATCTCCTCGCGGTGCTTCACGCGCTCGGTGTTATTCACGAAACGAGAATCCGTGCCCAGTTCCGGTCGCGACAAAATCGCATCGCAGAAATTCCGCCACTCGCGATCACTCTGAATCGAGATCAATATCTGGTCACCGCCGTGAACGGTATAAGCCCCATATGGGGCAATCAGCGGATGGGTCAGCCCCATACGCCGCGACGCGCCGCCGAGATAACGGTAGGCGAGCAACGGAAAGTTCATGTAGTCCGCCATCACATCGAACATGGCAATCGAGATATCAATACCCTCTCCGGTGCGACCACGCTGAATGAGCGCACGCAGGATAGAAGCAAATGCGGTTTGTCCTGAAGCGATGTCGCAGATTGAGACACCCACGCGCGACGGTTGCTCCTCGGTCCCATTCACCGCACAGATGCCACTCTCCGCCTGAACGAGGGCGTCATAGGCTTTCTTTTTGGCCCACTCCCCGTCGGTCCCGTACCCATTTATCTCACAGGTGATCAGTCCGGCATTCGATTGACGAAGCGCTTCACCGGTAAAGCCCCGGCGCGCGAGCGCACCGGGGGCGAGATTGTGCAAAAACACGTCGGCTTTTTTAAGCATCGATCGCAACAGTTGCTCGTCTGCCGCATCATTAATATTCAGGCAGATCGATTCTTTGCCGCGATTGAGCCAGGAGAAAAAGACGCTTTTACCATCGGCGCCCTTATCGTAGCCCCGGGCAAAATCACCCTCGTGGCGCTCCACCTTGATCACACGCGCTCCCGCGTCCGCCAGCATCAGCGCGCAATACGGCGCCGCCACAGCCTGATCCATGGACACCACAAGTAACCCATCGAGTTCGCGATTAAGACCCATCGTCAGTGCTAACTCATCAAACGCGATGCCTAGATCCAGAAACTGCCGCGCACGGTTGCCCCACGATCAGCATCCGGAATCTTCGCGGTCAGGCGTACCCCATCATTCCAATGACTGCTGTTGACCATCGCGATCGTGACATTGGTCTCATACTCAGGCGACCATGTCGAAGAGGAAATATGGCCGACGACCTCTCCAGCATCATCCAGTAGCGGCCAGGGATGTTGAATCGAGGGTACGGGGTCGCCGTCAACGGCAAGCGCTCGAATCTGCTTGGTGGGCGTAGCCTGTTTCGAGAGCGCCTCATGACCTAAAAATCCCTTCACCGTATCCAGGTTGCAGTACTTTGTAAGGCCCGCCTCAAACGGGGTGTGCTCGGTGGTGATATCGCTACCAAAAGACAGTAGGCCCGCCTCTATCCGCTCAATCAAATTAGGGCATCCGGCGCGCACATCGAGGTCTTCCCCGGCCGCGAAGAGCGCATCCCATACGGCTTCGCCGTATTCACTGCCCTGAAGATAAAGCTCAAACCCCCCTTGATGCGACCAACCGGAACGGGCAAGCACCATGTCCTGTCCCTCAAAATTAATCGTCGTGTGCCGAAAAAATTTTGTTTTGACCACATCCTCACCGAAAACTCTGGCGGCAAGCGTATCTGCTTTTGGGCCTTGGATCGCGAGCGGGGACACATCAGGCTCGAAAACGTCGACATTCAGATTTCCAGCGGCGGCAAGGCCTTTGCAGTAGAGCAGCATGTCGGAATCCGCGAGTGACAGCCAATAGCGATTCTCGTTTAGCCGGATCGCCACGGGATCGTTCATCAGCTTGCCGGCGGTATCAACCATGGGAATGTAGTAGCACTGATCGTCTGCCATGCGAGACATATCCCGAGGCGTTGTCATCTGCACGAGACGCAAGGCATCAGGCCCTACTACTTCGACTTGCCGTTCGACTGAGACATCCCAAACCTGAACCGCTGATTTAAGATGCCGATAATCCTCTTCGGGAGTCGTAAAAAAGGAAGGAAGCAGCATGTGGTTGTAGACCGTGTAGGCCTTAACCCCCGCGGCCTCGACGCGCCGCGTAAAGGGCGTACGACGAAGACGAATCGACGGCGTCAAAAAAGGCATGGACATAGACTCACTCTCCTTCCGTGACTCGATTAAACGTGGCTCGATTAAACGATGTGGGTCTAGATACGGGTCTAACCCGTCTCGCCAACAAGATTGGTTGTCGCAATGGCACCAAGAGCCGCCGCCTCGTCGTTATCAGAGGTGTCGCCCGAGATGCCCACTGCGCCCAGTAAATTGCCGGAAGCATCACGAAGCAATAACCCGCCGGGCACCGGCACAAAGTCGCCGCCGGCAAGACCGTTCATGGCCTGAATAAAGTACGCCTGCTGTTCGGCTCGGTTCATGAGCGCCCGTGTACCCAGCCCCAGCGCAATAGCAGCGTTGGCTTTTCCGTGGGCAATCTTTGCCCGCATCGCGCTCACGCCATCCTCCGAGGCGGCCGCTACGAGAGCGCCCCGATCATCAAGTACGATCACGCTGATGGGCTTTAAATTAAGTTTTCGGGCCTCAACCAAAGAGGCGTCCACAAGGGCTTTTGCTTGTTCAAGACGTATCGACATTTTTCACTCCACGTTCAAAAAAGGATTAATTTTCTCAAGCCGCGGCATGCAAGGACTCGGAGAGAGCCGCGGCAAAAAGATCCAGATCACCCGATGTGCCTACGGATACCCGGATGCACCGGTTCAGTGGCGCCACCCCGGGCATCCGCACAAAAACCTGTCGGGCAACCAGCTGATCCAGAACGGCCTTCGCAAAGTTACCGTCTCGCCCACAGTCGATGGCCACAAAATTCGTGGCTGACGGGATGGACTCAAGACCCTGCGCCTTGGCAATCTCATAAAGACGCTCTCTCGCTTGCGCAACGCGGTCAACCGTTTCGTGCAGGTAGGCCTGATCCGCGACCGCCGCCAGACATGCCGCCTGGGCGACTGAGCCCACGCCGAAATGATTCCGGATTTTATTGAACTCGTTAATGAGGCTGGCTTCGCCCATGGCATAACCCACCCGAATGCCGGCGAGCCCGTAGGCTTTTGAGAACGTCCGAAAGCGAAGCACCCGACTGTCATCCTCAGAGACCTTCGGCAGCACACCTGCGGGTGCGAATTGCCCGTAGGCCTCGTCCAGCACAAGCAATGATCCGTCGGGCACGTTTTCGATCATCTGCTCGATCACTTCGGCTGGCCACCAGGTGCCCATGGGGTTATCCGGATTCGCCAGATAAATCAGCTTGGGTCGATGCTGCTGGGCGAGCGCAACTAACGACTCAATATCCTCGCGATCGTCTTTGTAGGGCGCCGTGATTAATTCGCCCCCAAAGCCCGCCACGTGAAAGTTAAACGTGGGATAGGCGCCTGCCGACGTTACGACTTTGTCGCCCGGTTCAACAAAAAGTCGAACGAGGTAACCGAAAAGACCATCAATACCCTCACCCACCATGATGTGCTGCGGCTTTAACCCATGATGCTCAGCAATACAGGCACGCAGGTCAAAAAATTCGGGGTCGCCGTACTTCCAGGCGTCCTGTGCGGCACGGCCAATAGCCTCCGCCACTTTTGGCGAGGGACCGAACACGTTCTCGTTTGCCCCAATTCGGGCGGCAAACAACTTCTCAAGAGCGCGCTCTTGGGCCTCTGGCCCCACAAAGGGCACGGTCGCGGGCAAACCTTTTGCCAAAGAGGTAACGCGATATTCAGCCATGGGAGAATTCTGTCACAGACTCAGACATGTTCGATACTGACAAGACAGACGCGCGCTGTCGTGGAATCGACTGAGCGAGGCGCTTACTGGGAGAAATGCGCCTCGTCGAGGTGACACTCAATGGAGTGATTGTTAGCCAAACGCCGCACAGGCGGCGTTTGTTCGTCGCAGGTGCCTTTAATTGCCAAGGGGCAACGATCGAAAAACGGGCACCCTTTTTTGGTAAGCGTAACCAACCGATCGATACCGGCCTGCGCTTCCTGGGTCTGCATCGCCTCCTCGAGCCAGCCGACCCGCAGCTCCGGCACCGAACTGATGAGAAGCCGCGTATAGGGATGATACGGAGGAGACAAAACGGCATTTACCGGGCCCTGCTCAACAACACGGCCGGCGTAAAGCACGACAATCTCATCGGCAAAAGAGGCGACCGTTGAAAGATCATGACTGATAAAAACAAACGATACACCGGTCTGTTTTCGTAAACGCTTCAGGAGTTCAATCACGTTCGCCCCAACAATCGAATCCAGCGCTGAGATCACTTCATCGCAGAGCAGGACTTCGGGAGAAGCCGCAAGCGCCCGCGCAAGATTGATCCGCTGCTTCTGTCCGCCAGAAAGCTCCTCAGGGTAGCGTCCTGCGAACTCCTGGGGCAGCTCGACCATCTTCAGCAGCTCGCCGATGCGCCGGCGCTTTTCGTCGCCTTTAAGACCGTGATAGAACTCCAGCGGTCTTCCCAGAATACGGTCAATGCGTTGGCGCGGATTAAGCGCGGTATCGGCCATCTGGAACACGAACTGGATTTTCTGAAGCTCCTCTCGGCTTCGCTGTTGAAGCGCGGGCTGCAGCGCCTTGCCATCCAGACGGACTTCGCCTTTTGCAGCGGGAAGCAACCCCGCCATGACTCGCGCGAGCGTTGATTTTCCGCAGCCCGATTCACCAATCACGCCCACACTGTGTCCACGTTTGATAGCAACATTGACGTCGCGAAGCACCGTAATCGCGGGCTCTCCGTCTTTGATGCTGCCATAGCCTGCCAACAAGTCTTTCACTTCAAGAGCTGGCGCTTCGCGCTCATGCGCCGCCGATGTCTCATCACCCTGACCTGCTGCCGGTGGAGGACGCACGGCATGCATCAATCGACGGGTGTAATCATGGCTTGGTTGATTGACCACCTGATCGGCGGTGCCGTACTCCTGAATCTCGCCGGCATACAGAACCACGATATGGTCTGCAATTTGGGCGACGACGGATAAATCATGTGTCACGTATATCGCGGCCGCGCCCTCTTGCTTGATCACGGACTTAAAGGCCTTCAACACCTCAATCTGTGTCGTAACGTCGAGCGCTGTGGTGGGCTCATCAAGCACCAGAAGATCGGGCTTTCCACAGAGGGCGGTCGCTGCCATCAATCGCTGCAGCTGTCCACCTGACACCTGGTGCGGATAACGATTACCCAACCGATCGGGATCCGGAAGCTCCAGAGCGCGATACAGGTGTTCGGCGCGCTCGTTTGCCTGCTCTTGACTCATGAGCCCATGCAGCACCGCCGACTCCGTCACCTGCTCGCCAATCTTCAGTGCAGGGTTAAAGGTCGCCGCAGCACTTTGCGCGAGATACGCGACGCGCTGACCACGCAGACTACGCAGCCGATCTGGACCCATACTGATGACGTCTTCTCCGTCAACACGCACCTCACCGCCCGCAAATTCAAGCCCTGGCTTGGTATAACCCAGCGATGAAAGCGCAATGGTGGTTTTGCCCGACCCGGATTCGCCGATAAGCGCTACCACTTCGCCCCGCTGCACCTTAAAACTCACGCCTTTAACGATGGGCGTTAGTTCGTCGTCATCGTTTCGCGCGCTGATGCGCAGATTGTCGACCTCAAGAAGCGCGGTCATGAAATCATCCGCTTGGCGAGCTTGCCGCCCGCATGGGCTGAAATATCGTCAACGATCATGTTGACCGAGATCGTCAGGGACGCAATGGCGAATGCCGGCATCAGCGGCGCGTAGGATCCGAGCACGAGCCCCGGGAGGTTCTCCTTTACCATGCTGCCCCAGTCCGACATCGGCGGTTGCACCCCAAGGCCAAGAAAGCTGAGAGACGAAATAAACAAGATCACCCAGACAAACCGAAGACCAAAATCCGTCGCCAACGGCATGGCAATATTGGGCAGGATCTCGCGGGTAATGATCCACCAAAGCCCTTCACCTCGAACCTTGGCGGCCTCCACAAAATCACTCACCATGACGTCGACACCCAGTGAGCGCGCAATACGAAAAACACTCGTAGCGTAGATCACGCCGGTAATGATGATCAACCAAATAATGCCCGGGCTGTTTAGCGCAGCGATCAGCACGAGGGCAAACATAATGGACGGAATAGACAACAAGGCGTCGTTGACGCGACTCAAACTCATATCGAGGAATCGACTGCCCACTGCCGCCGCAATCCCTGCGGTTACGCCAATGAGATACGCAAGAAGCGTCGCCAGCACTGAGATGCCGATCGTCGTGCGGGCGCCATACAGGATTCTTGAGAGGATATCCCTGCCGATGTAATCGCTACCCAAATAGACAATCTTGCTGGGAGGCTGAAAGTCCGTATCGGGATACATCTCATCGCTTCCCGGAACAATAAACAGCTCTTCATCAAGGATATCCGCCTCGTGATAAGGCGCAATCATCGGGCCGATAATCACCATCAATGCCCAAAACGCTACGATGGAGACACCAATCTTGCCGGGCCAGCTGAGCTTTATCTTGCGCTTTGGAGGCGCATCGGGAAGCTCATCAAACTGCGTTGGCGCGGCTGAAGTGTTGGCGGGCTCGGTCATAGCGGTTACTTGGGATGTCTCAATCGCGGATTCGAAAGTATCGTGGCCATGTCGGCGATGAAAATAAGCACGATATATGTCGTCGTGAAGATCATGGCACAGGCCTGTACCAACGGCATATCCCGCATCTGTACGGCCTCAATCATCAGCTTGGCAAGACCCGGGTAGGAAAAGATCTGCTCAACGACAACGACACCCCCAACCAACCAGGCCAGGTTCAGCGCGATCACGTTAACAATAGGTCCAACCGCATTGTAAAGCGCATGGCGCAGAATGATTCGTCGACGCGGCACGCCCTTGAGAATCGCCATCTCCACATAAGGCGAGCTCATGACATTGAGCACCGTTGCGCGCGTCATACGGATGATCTGGGATGACACCAAGATAATCAACGTCAGAAGCGGCATTGCAAGCGTCTTTAAAAGCACCCAGCCTGATTCATCGCCCCTGAGATAAACGATCGAGGGCAGCCAGCCCAAACTCACGGCGAAGACAAGCACAAGAATGGTCGCGACCAGAAAGTCGGGAATCGAAATAATGTTCAGCGTGGCGAAAGTAATGGTGCGGTCAATGCGGGTGCCGGGATGCATCGCCGCAATGAGGCCCAGCGCAAGTGAGATAGGAATCGCGATAGCACCAACCAGCAGCGTCAGCATCGCTGTGTTTTCTACACGGGGGCCCAGCATATCTACGATGGGCGTTCCCAACCCGGCGCCCAACCCAGCCTTTGAGATCCCAAGATCGCCCATCAGCACGTTCTGAAGCCACACGACGTACTGCTCAATGGGGTGCTTATCAAGGCCCAGTTTTGCCCGCAGCGCCGCCGTGCTCTCGGGCGTTGCCATTTGGCCCAGGATAATTTGCGCGACGTCGCCCGGCAGCAGATTCGTGCCGATAAAAATAAGTATCGAGACCACCCAGAGGGTTACGAGACTTATTCCAAAACGAGCGAGTAGTGCGCGCCAGACCATATGAGTTAATTAAATCTTTTTGCCGCTTAAAAGGAAAGGGTTCGCACGTCGCCGTGCGAACCCTTCCAGAGTACCACTAAACGACAGGGATCAGGCTTCTTTCCAGATATGCTCTGCCCAGCCGTTGCCGCCGAACTGACCCAGCGGCACGTTCGCGAACCCATGAATCTTCGGATTGTGAGCATCCATGATGTTCGTATGAGCCGGGATGATGATCCCGCTCTTGGTAGATACCAGCTTCTGCATTTCGCAATGCATTTCGTGACGCTTGGCTGCATCGGTCTCAGCAAGCGAGTCTTTCAGCAGTTGACCCATGCGGTCATCATTCCAGAAGGTATCGTTCCAGTTACCGTTCGGCCCGAACTGGATCGCCATCATGGAGTAAGCCGTCGGA
>Ga0255759_10001611_pt1 | contig 20188 bp, 16 predicted proteins | sample 101ome_20_FD_179959 | JGI IMG/M metagenome (GOLD analysis project Ga0255759, IMG submission 179959) | Coastal salt marsh microbial communities from the Groves Creek Marsh, Skidaway Island, Georgia - 101404AT metaG (version 2) | ecosystem: Environmental > Aquatic > Marine > Intertidal zone >...
TTGGGCTCGAATCCCATAATGGTTGTCATAATGTAGAGGCAGATACCGGCGACGCCGCCTGCGACTGGGTCGACCACGCCTTCCATCAACTGAATGCCCTGGCTGCGCTGCCGGTCCGGCAGCACCTGGTAGAGAATGGTGACGCTGCTCTTCCAGATCGCCGATTGCAGGATGATTCTTGCCCCGTTGGTGATTACCATAACGGCGAAGATGGCTGAGAGCTCGACACCTGAATACTCCATAGTCGAAACCGCAGACGATCCGATGAAGATGATGATCGGAAAGGCGATAACGCCGGCAATGATGCCAAATCTGCGCAGAAAGGGAGCGAACAGGAACACCATGGTGAACATGGTCAGGAAACCTGTGATGGCCTGGAAATAACCGATGAAGGTGGCCAGCGCTTTCTCGTCGGCATATTGCACCGAGGCGTAATCGTAGAAAGCCACCTCGAGAAAAAAGTAGGCAAACATGTATGTGACATAGCAGAAGGTGATCAGGCGAACGTAGGGCAGGCGCAGCATGCCCAGCATCCGGGTTTCCTTGATCTCGTCATTGTCCTGGGTCTCTGTGGTCAGGTAGAGCGTTTCACGGAAATGAGAGACGGTGTAGCCGACAATGCCGAAGACGACCAGGGTGGTCAGCATGGCGACAATCAGCAGGTCGGTGACCTGGATGAAATTCAGCAGCAGAACCACCAGCAGGCCGCCTGCCAGTTCGGCGAGGAATTCGCCGGAACGGGCAATGCCAGAGAGGCGTTTGGTCTGGCGTACATTCAACAGGCGTGACAGCAGGGCAACAAACTGCAGGCTGAACAGCATATAGACCAGCTCAAAGAACAGTGGCAGCGTGAAGATCAGGTAGCTGCTGTCGCTCAAACCCAGCAGCACCCGCATCGTGGCGAGCCCTGCCAGAATGATGCCGAGTACGGTAAAGAGGTAACTGCCGACTGAAAAACGATGAGTCGCCCGGTCAATCACAAGGGTCATCGGCATGCCTACTGCCGCGATCAGGATCGCAATCAGTGCAAGCTGCTCTGAGCTCCAGTGTTCAAGGAACAGGGTAACGGCACAGACCCGGATCATGCCGATGGCCATTCCTGACATGAACATGTTGCTGAACATCAGCGACGTCGGCATCTTGTCTTCCGGACGGATGCCCAGCTTTGCCAGGATCCGGTCGAAGGCCGAGAGCCTGTTCTCTGATGTCGGCGCAAGGTCAGTCAAACAAAATAGCCTTGGTGTGGGATGATTGGGCGGAATGGATTGAGCGCAATATTATGCGTTATATCCCCGGTGCAATCGAGATGGTTTTGGCCGCTTGGTCGCGTCTGCGGCCTGCAGTTTGTTGGCTGATCTGCTAATCTAACCGGCGATTTTAAAGGAGTCGTAAATGGCAGCAGTAGGCACTGAATCGAACCCATTGCGGGTCGCAATCATCGGCGCTGGACCGTCAGGTTTTTACACCGTCAGCAATTTTCTGAAGCACAAGGATCTGCATGTTGAATTTGACATGTATGACCGTTTGCCGACGCCGTTCGGGCTGGTGCGCGCCGGTGTGGCCCCGGACCACCAGAAAGATAAATCGGTGCAGCGGGCTTACGATAAAAGCGCGCAATCAGCTAATTTCCGGTTTTATGGCAATGTTGAATACGGTAAGGACATCAATCTTGATGACCTGAAGCAGCACTACCACCAGGTCATGTTCACGACCGGGGCGCCGTTTGACCGTAACCTGGGTATCCCCGGGGAAGAACTAGCGGGTAGTCATTCGGCAACGGAGTTTGTTGCCTGGTACAACGGCCATCCTGATTTTGCTAATCATGAATTCGACCTGACCCAGGAAAGCGTTGCTGTGATCGGCGTTGGTAACGTGGCGATGGATGTGGCGCGTATTCTCTGCAAGACCAACGAAGAACTGGCCGTCACCGACATGGCCGACTACGCGCTTGCAGCGCTCGACAACAGCAGCGTCAAGAACGTTTACATCCTCGGCAGGCGAGGTCCGGCCCAGGCCGCCTTTACGCCACCGGAGATTAAGGAAATGGGCGAGTTCCTGGACGCTGATGTCACGGTGCCTGCCGCCGAGGCCGAACTGGATGCCGCCAGTGCTGCCGCGCTGGAGGAAGGCGGTGACAAGAATGCGCAGAAGAATGTCGACTTCATTCAGGAATATGCGGCACGGCCGATTTCTGGGAAGAAACGCCTCCTGAACATCCGCTTCCTGGTATCGCCGACTGAAATCCTCGGAGAGGACGGCAAGGTCACCGCTATCAAGATCGTCAAGAACAAGCTGGTGCAGGGTGATGATGGCTCCATTCGGCCGGTCGCGACTGATGAAGAAGAGATCATCCCGGTTGGCCTGGTGTTCCGTTCAGTGGGTTACCTGGGCAGGCCGCTGCCTGATATCCCCTATAACGAAAACAAGGGCACGATCATGAATGCGCAGGGCCGGGTCGTTAGCGCTGACGATGCGCCCGTCACCGGTCTGTATACAGCAGGCTGGATTAAGCGTGGTCCGACGGGCGTAATCGGCACAAACAAAACCTGTGCTCAGGAAACTGTTAACTGCATGGTTGAAGACCTGGCAGCGGGCAATATCAACGAACCAGCAGACCCGAGCGTCGAGGGTGTGAAAGCGCTCGTCAACAGCCGCCAGTCGAGGGCAGTCAGCTACGACGAGTGGCTCAATATCAACGAGGTTGAAGTTTCTCGTGGTGAGGCAGCTGGTCGCCCGCGCATCAAGTTCACCAACATTGATGAAATGGTTGAGGTCGCCAGGTCTGGTTCCTCCTGATACAAGCATTCCCCGTGAGGCAGCGGAGAACTTTTATAGAGGTCTTCGCTGACCCATGGCAACACACGATCTCACGCAGGGCGGTGTTGGCTCGCAGCTGACGCGCATGACGATGCCGTATTTTCTCGGGGTATCGTCCATGATCCTGGCATCGATGATAGAGACTATCTACATCGGTGTGCTCGGCGCAAAGGAACTGGCCGCATACAGCTTCATGTTTCCTGTCATTATGGCCCTGACCAGTGTCTCCATGGGCGTTGGTATCGGTGCTTCCTCAGTCATCGCGCGTGCTGAAGGTCAGGGTGAGCGTGAGCGGGTCAGGCGCTATGTCACTCACACCGGGATTCTGACAGTACTGATCACTGTTGCTCTGTCTGGCTCAGTCTATTTCTTCCTGGAGGACCTCTACGCCATGATGGGCGCGAAAGACGAGGTGCTGCAGCTTGTGGTTGCGTTCGCGGAGGTCTGGGTGCTGGGCCTGATGACCTTCACCATACCGATGGTCACGTCGACAATATTGCGTGCCGTCGGTATCGCCAAGGAGCCTGGCTACATCATGACGCTGACATCAGCGATGCAACTGGTGTTATCGCCGATCATCATCTTTGGCCTGTTCGGTCTGCCGGCACAGGGGCTGGTCGGTTCAGCCTATGCCTTTATCCTGATCGGCTTTGTGCGGATTGCTGCCTTTATCTACTTGCTGTATCGGGAGCAAATCGCAGCAGTGGACGACATCTTTGCGGGGTTTGTGAAATCAGCTCGCGAGATCCTGCATATTGCGTTGCCGTCCATGTTGTCGTCATTAATCGGCCCACTCAGCATGGGCATCACGATTGCGCTGCTCGCCAATCACGGAGAATTCATTGTGGCTGCGCTTGGCATCGTTAATCGAATCGAGATGCTGGTGACGATGATCCTGGGCGCCCTGTCTTCCTCGGTAGCGCCTTTTGTGGGGCAGAACTGGGGTGCCGGGCATTACGATCGCATTCATCGTGGCCTCAAGCTCTCTTACGGATTCTGTCTCGGCTGGGGGGTGCTTTGTTTCGTGGCGCTGGCACCCGGTGGCGATTTCCTGGTCAGCTTTATTAACGATGAACCGGCGCTGCTTGAAGCTGCAGCCTGGTTCCTGCTGATCGTGCCGGTGAGTTTTGGCTTGATGGGGGTCGGCCAGATCGCATCCTCACTCTTCGTGGCGCTGGGCAAGCCCATCCCGCCAACCCTGCTGTCGGTGCTCAGAACCATCGTCATCTACATCCCAATGGCCATTCTTTTCGATCAGTGGTGGGGCTACGTCGGCGTCTTTATTGCCATATCAGTCGCCAACCTGTTATTCGGCGTGGTGGCCTATCTGTGGAGTCGCCGCATGCTGCTGCATGAGGTTGATCGGGTTCTGCGAGTCTAGGCGCGAATTCGGTTGAGTGCCGCCAACAGTGTTTCAATATCCGCTGCAGGATCGTCCTTGAATTCGGCGAGGCGTTCGAAGGTATCTGCTGCTGCCTCGTGAAAACCGGCTGATTGACCCGCTTCAGCGAAAGTCTGGGCGATCTCGCGCATCTCACCCACGAAGCGCCAGGCTTTGACCGAATTGCTGGTCAGTCGCTGATGCGTCTGGTGGCTGAAGCGCTCTCCCCATTGGGCTTCCAGTGTATCTCTGACGTCGTAGTGATCGGCGACGCCAAGGATAGCTGCCAGCAGGGCTGTCGAGCCTTTGGTGTAAGCCGCAAACACCATTTTCATGGCCGATGCGGCACCCACGTCGACAGAGATGATGTGAGTTTTAAGCGGTGTGTCGGTGAACAGCGCCTCGATATCCGGTGCTGCCCCGCCTGACAGGTACAGGGTTGTCGCCGAATCATGCTGCCAGGCGGGACCACCGACAATGCCGCCGTCGACAAAACTGTCGGCGTTGAACGCACCAGCGATCTCAAGACAGCTGCCGGGCGAGATAGCATTGCCTTCGACAAAGGTACCGGTGAAACCTGAATCGAGAACTGACGCTGCAACGCGGCGCGCGTCATGAGGTGGGCAGATGCTGAGGATGATGTCCGCCTCACTGCAGAGGGTTGCCAGGTCGCCGCAGTCCCGCAAACCTGCCGCTTTGGCGCGCTCGTGCGTTGCCGGGCCACGCTCGGCGCCCGCCCAGATGACGTCGGCATGCCGGGTTGCTGCGGCACCCACAGAAGCGCCCATGTCGCCGGGACTGATCAGGCCGACGGTTCTCATGCGGCGATGATGGAATCTGACAGGAAAATAGAACGCTCGCTATACCTCCCGGGCGGAAGAGGCTCGAGAAAATTCATCCCGTTTTTTCCTATGGACTTATTCCAATAAAAGTAAGGCATATGGTCAGGCACCCTCGACATCTGGTGATCGCCGGCGCTCCAGCATCGCGATGGGTAGTGCAAGCAGTAGTACGAATAGCAGGGCATTGGCAGGTATCTGCAGGTTGACGTCACCGAAGCCATGGATCAACAGTGAGACTGTGCCCGCCAGGCAGCCGAAAGCGATGCCGCGGTCGAAAGTGGATGACATAGAACCCAGCATGCGGACCTGGGCATGCAGGCCGGTCAGCAGGATACCCAGCAATGGTAGTGAGCCAATCACACCAAGTTCTATCAGGAACTCCATGTAATCCATTTCGGTGTGATCTGCCCGGCGCGAGACGACGGCGTCGCGGTAGGGTGCAAAAGCGGTTTCATAAGTGCCGGCGCCGGCACCCAGCCAGAGATGATCCTTAAGTATTCGCAGGTTGTATGCCTGCAGCTCAACGCGCCCCTGGCTTGAACTGTCGGAACCAACTTCACGCAGGCGCTCGCCAAGCCGTTCAATGCCAAAGTAATTGCCTATGATCAGGGTGTCGAGAGCGAGGATGCTCACCAGCAGAATGGCAGCGTAGCGGTTGAAGCTGCGTGAGTAATAAAAAGAAATCGCCGCTGTGATGAGGATACTGCTGAAGAACGCCATGTTGCCCATGCGCGAGCGGCTCATGACCAGCGCAACGACCAGAATAATGATGATGATCCTGAGGCGACCAAGTGGACCGGTCAGGAAGTCTGCCAGCGAGAACCGGCTACCCGATGCGGCCTGTGAAAGCGCGAGCATAAGGCCAATGGCAAGACCGAGAGCAATCTCGAGGTGACCCGCGAAGTGATTGGGATTTGGGAAACTGCCCCGTGCGCGCGCAAGGTCGAACATTAGCTGCTGTACGCCGCCCAGCAAGGCCTGCAACAGCCCGACAATAACGACCGCATAGGCAACCTGCCTGATGCGATTGTCTGTCTGTACGAGGCTGACTGTGGCGTAAAAAGTAGCGGCATAGGTCAGCGTCAACAGGAAGTCAGTGCGAGTCTTAAAGGGGTCGACACTGATACCGTGATTGACGCCGGGAACGCCCAGCCACTGGAAGGCGATCCACAGCAGTAATGTGGCAAACAGGACGAGAACGATACGCGCGTGATGCGTCGCCGGTGCCGGCATGCGAAACAGCAGGCTCAGGCTGATCAACATGTACAGGCAGCTCAACAGCGGCCAGGCCCAGTCGCGGTTGCTGCCCATGGGCCAGGGTGCAATCACGAGCCCTGCGATGAAGACAGCGAAAAGCAGTGTCGTGCTTGTGTTTGGGCTTTTCTGCATAGGGGACCGGCCGGTTGACCCGATTATGGTAGCAAAGTCTTCCTAGAAATTTTCAGGCAATATCCATAAGCTCAGTCCAGCTAAAAGCCGCAGAGACTCATGAAAGCCACGGTAAACCTGATCTGGAATGCACTGCTTACCGCTGTCGTGGTCACGCTGCTGGCCGGGCTGTTTGTGGCTGCGATGCCGCCGGTCTATCTGGCGACGGCGACGGTGAAGGGTGATGCCGATGGCATCCTGATTATCCGGTCCGGTGACCTCATTGCAGAAGTGACCCGTGTGGTGAAGCCGCAACCTGACGATTTACGCAGCTGGTTGCAGGAGCTGACCAGTGAAAGCACCGATGTGCCAACGATGCTGAAGCAGAACCTGACGGTTGAGGCCAGGCCGGGCGAGGGCTGGCTGGACATTACCGTCCAGGCACGCGTCTCGGTCACTGCAGCCAGACTCGCGAACGAGATAGCAAGTGCCTATCTCAGCCGGGTCGACCAGAACAACCTGACCCCGGAGGCCATGGCCATGCTGTTCCAGCCAGTCGAGGATGCCGAGGCGGCGCTTGTGGCTTTTCTGGATCAGCATCCTGAGCTGGCGAGTTTTCGGGCAGCACTGCAGCCCCTTGACCGTGAACTCCAGCTGCGGGCCCGGCAAGTTGAAACCGTCGAGAACAAGCTGGCGCAGATCGACGAACAACGCCGAGCAGCGAAAAGTGATGTCACACAGTTGCGAGAAGCCTCGGTCGTCCGGGCCCTGCAGCGTCGCGACTCGGTGAAGCAGCGAGTCGCCGAAATGGAAACGCGCTATGGCAGCCAGCATCAGAAGATGATTGCAGTGCGAGCTGAACTGCGAGAAACCGAGCAACAGCTGTCGCAGGCGCTGGCGGACTTTGACACCAGGTTGCAGCAGCGGGGCCGTGATGCCCGGGCGGAACGTGCAAAGGCCGAGACAGCGCTGCAGCTTGCCAAGGCAGAGCGTGAGGCCCTGGTGGAACGCGAAGCGAGGCATCAACAGTTGAAGCTTGCCCGTGAGTCTGCCCTGGCGCGTTACAACGGCATCACGCAGGAACAGAAACGTTACGAATTCTCTGAGGCAGTGCCGCCGCCGAATTCACTCGGTTTCGCGCAGCTGGTATCGCTGCTGGCTATTTTCTTTGTCACTTTCCTGGCCGTATTCCTGGCCTCACTGCTAAGGCGCCAGGAATGATGCTTCGCTTGATTATCGCTGGTGTCCTGCTGGCTGGCTTATGGATATCGGCCATCACCCTGGCGGGCAGTACGGTCGAGCGCATGATAGCGCAGGAGATCGTGCCAGAGACGCCGCGTGAATCGGCAGTCTGGCAGCAGGGTGTGGCGCGATTGACGCAAATCAGCCAGCTGGACCCGTGGCACCCTGGTGTTCTCGATCGCCTCGCTGAACTGCAACCGGAGAGGGATGCCCTAGCGACCCGACGTCAGCTGGTTGAGATCAGCCCAAGGGTCGCACGCTACTGGGTCGATCTTTTTGTACTGAAAACCCGCCTGCAGGAGTGGGATGATGAGGCGCGCCAGGCGCTGGCTGAAGCTGTCAGGCTCGGACCTTATGAACCGGTGGTCAACGAAAAAATCATCCGTCAGGCGATGGCTGCCTGGCCGTTGCTTGATCAACCGGCGCGAGGGATGGTGATTGAGGCCTCGGCCCGGGGCCTGCAGTCCAGTGCCCATTTCCGGCGGGATGCGGTCTGGCGCCTGGTGCGTCGTTCAGGCCTGTTGCCCCTGACCTGTCAGGTTGAGGGCGCGAGCATGCACCCATTGTGTGATCCATAAAGGGCGCGTGTTCTCTTTAGGTGCATGCTGTAGCACCAAGGTGGTGCGTCTGCGCTAGCTGCAAATTTCCCTGGTCCCCCGAAAATTTCGAAAAAATAAATAAAATCAGTGACTTGGCACGTTGTTAATTTCTGGCACGGCTTTTGCGAAAAGGGTTGACGAAAGCATCAATCGACTTTCGACATAGAAATCTACAGGAGCCAACTATGAAAGCTTTAACCCGTCTTGGTGCAGCCGCTGTCATCGCAGCCAGTGCCTTTGGAGCGACTAACGCCTATGCAGAGGGCGAGGTGTCGTACAACATCGGATTTGTTTCCGAGTATTACTTCCGTGGAATCAAGCAGAAAGATTCCTCTGCCAGCGCTGGTATGGATTACGAGAATGGCGGCTTCTATATCGGCACATGGGCTGCTGATGTGGGCGACGGCCTCGAAGTCGATGGGTATTTTGGCTACGGCATCGAAACCGAAGGTGGTTTCTCCGCCAGCCTGGGATTCACAGGTTACTACTACACCGGTGAGTTCGACGATACTTACGAAGAAATTAACCTCAACCTTGGATATGGAATAGCGAGCCTGGAATATTCTGTTGGTGAATGGGATGGTTTTGGTGACGATGCAGATTACGACTTCATTGCGCTGACGCTGGAATCCGAAAGCGGTTTCTACGGGACCTATGGTTCCTTCGGCAAGGACTTCGATGGCGATTACATCGAGCTGGGCTGGGGCACGACCATTTCAGACATCGACATCGGTATTGCAGCGATTCTGAGCAGCGACGAGCTGTCTGATGAGCTGGACAGCGACGGCGACCCGGAAGAGAGTGAGGCCATCGTTTTCTCTATTAGCAAATCCTTTTAAGTCAGGAACCTAAACGACTTTCCCCTTTGAAAGGCCTCGGCAACGAGGCCTTTCCTATTTTTTCCACTTCTTCTCGTAGACTCTCTTTACGCCTGACACCACAGGCACCAGCACCGCACCGGTCGCAATACCCGCGACGGCGTTAAGCAGCAGCGACGCCGTAACCTCCAGCACAACGCCGACGGTCTCTATCTGCGCCAACACCGATGTTGCCGTTTCAACAGAGTGATGCAGTGGTGGGATACCGTGCAGAATAATGCCGCCCCCGACCAGGAACATGGCTGCTGTGCCAACGATGGTCAGTGTCTTCATCAGGTAAGGCGCGAATGACAGGATGCGCTCGCCGAGCCAGACCCTGAAACCAGACTCCTCGCCCTGCCGGACGAGATGCATGCCGAGGTCATCTACTTTAACGATCGCGGCAACCAGACCGTAGACACCAAAAGTCATCAGTACGGCAATGGCAATGACGGTCAGAACCTGGGTCACGAAGGCAGATTCCTGCACCGTGCCCATTGAGATCACGATGATTTCTGCAGACAGGACGAAGTCGGTCCTGATGGCGCCTTTGATTTTTTCGCGCTCAAATGCGACCAGGTCGAGTTGCGGGTTTCGAATGGCTTCACGCACCTTTGCCGCGTTAGCTTCCTCCTCGCCGGGATGCAGGAACTTGTGGGCGACTTTCTCGAACCCTTCGAAGCAAAGGTAAGCACCACCGAGCATCAGCAGGGGTTGGATCATAGAGGGAGCCAGTGCTGCCAGTGTCAGTGCACCTGGCACAAGGATCAGCTTGTTGCGGGCTGATCCTTTGAACACGGCCCAGATGACGGGCAGTTCGCGATCTGCCCTGACACCGGAAACCTGTTCCGCGTTGAGTGCCAGGTCGTCGCCGAGCACACCTGCTGTGCGTCCGGCTGCAACCTTGGTCATGACAGTGACGTCATCAAGTATCGTCGCGATGTCGTCGAGCAACGCAAGCAGGCTGGTTGCCATTAGCGCATGGACTCCGCAAAGCTCGCATAGTCATCGAGCAGTGGCAGGACCTTGTCCGCGGGTTCAGGCGGCAGGCCAAACGCCAGGTGAGAGAAGCCCGCATCGATCTTTGACTGGACCAGGTCCTTATCGGGTATCATGCCAAACATCGCAAGTGTGATATCTGACAGTTGCCGGCCGCGCTTCAGTAGTGCTGCCTCAATCCCGGGTAAGTGATCGGCCTCAAGTCCGGCGATCGGCAGCCAGCCATCGCAATACTCAGCGATGCGGTCATAGCTCCACTTCGAAGTGGCACCCATCCAGATCGGCGGCCCACCGGGCGTAATGGGTTTGGGATTACTCCACACCGGATCAAAATCGACGAAATCACCATGAAACTCGGCTTCGTCTTTGGTCCAGAGTTCCTTCATGGCGAGTATCTTTTCACGCACGACCTTCCAGCGATGCTTGAACTCAATGCCGTGATTCTCCATCTCTTCAGCATTCCAGCCCGCGCCGATGCCCAGCACGAACCGGCCGCCCGAAATCCTGTCAAGCGATGCGATTTCCTTCGCCAGGGTCAGAACATCGCGCTCGACCACCAGGCAGATGCCAGTCCCCAGCGTGATGCGTTCGGTGACAGCTGCGCAGGCTGTGAGAAAGACAAACGGATCATAAGTGTGGGAATACTCTTTCGGCAGCTCACCACCCGCGGGGTAAGGCGAGCGCCGGGATGCGGGTATGTGTGTGTGCTCGGGCACAAAGATGGAATCGAGGCCCCGCTCTTCCACAGCGCGGGCAAGCTCGAGTGGTTGTATTGAGTACTCTGTTGGGAAAATAACAACGCCGAATTCGGTCATGGTAACACTCCTTGGTTGGTCCGTTTATTTGTCCCAGGCAGGTCGCGGTGTGACCAGCGGGAATCGCCGTTCAAACTGATCGAACAGTCCGGCCAGTTGAATCAGTACGCTGGCATCGCCGTCGATTTCCAGCTCTCCTGCAGACATCAGGTTCATCGCATCGGACTGGCCGACCATCAGCAGTTTGAAGTTAAGCGCATTGATCGACAATGTCGCCTTCGCGTCCGCCATCTGTCGGTCGCTGAAGGCGTGCAGCACTGAGTTTTCGATAGCGAGGACTGTTGGTGCAGCATCGCGAAAGTTCAGGTTGATGGTAAGGGCAAGACCATCAGCGCGTTCAGCATTGAGACGAACCGACAGTATCTGGAACAAATTGTCGAGCGGTATGCCGGCGACCATGCCTGCGCTGGCACCAAAGGCGGAACCTTTGGGAAGACCTTCGCGTAATTCCAGGGCACCGCATAAGTAGAAATTGCGCCAGGGCCCCGACTCGGCCTGGTAGCCCAGCTGCTCCAGCGCATCGGCGAGCAAGGCTCGCGCTTCGAGGGCAGCCGGGTCATGCATGACGACATGGTTCAACACCTCAACCACCCAGCGGTAGTTACCGATGTCAAAGTCGGCTCGAGCTTTCTCAACAATGGCATCAACACCGCCCATGTACTCGACATAGTGGTTGGCGGCGGCCACGGGTGGCAGCGGGTGCAGGGTTGATGGATTGCCATCGAAAAAACCCAGGTACTTAACATAGACCGCTCGGGCATTGGCATACAGCGTGCCGTAGTAGTCGCGGTTGTAGAATTCTTTGCCCAGAGCGTCGGGCAGCCGGATCTGCTCGGCAATCTCTTCCTTGTTGTAGCCGAGGTTAGCAAGGCGCAGGGTCTGGTCGTGGATGAACTTGTAGAGATCGCGCTGCTTCTTCAGGTAATCAACGGCTGCCGCCTGACCCCAGATGGGCCAGTGATGGCTCGCGAACTGCACTTCGAGCTTGTCGCCAAAAAGGTCTATGGACTCGTTGATCTGTGCGGCCCAGGCGAGAGCATCCCGCACCTGTGCGCCACGGGGCGTGTAGACGTTGTGCAGGTGATGGGACGTGATCTCTGACATGCAGAGCGCCTTGAATCGGGGGAAGTAGAACACCATCTCGGCCGGTGCTTCGGTGCCCATGGTCATCTGGAACTCGATCTCGATGCCATCAATCGTCCGGGTTTCTCCGGTTTCACTGATAATGTCGTTGGGAATGACGAAGCCAGTGGAACCCATGGAGAGCGCGGCACCCAGACCGGTCGAAACGAAACCCCTGGTTGAAGGCTTGAGCAGATTGCCGTACATGTAGGTCGCCCGCCTGCCCATAACGTTGCCGGCCAGCACGTTTTCTGCCAGTGATTCGTCGACGTAGTCACGCGGAGCGATTACGGGGATCTCACCGGAACTGGCCTGCTCATGGGTAATGACACCCAGCACGCCACCGAAATGGTCAACGTGGCTGTGGGTGTGAATCACGCCGGTGACGGGGCGCTCACCCAGGTGCTCGTTGGCAAGGGCGAGGGCCGCACGTGAGGTTTCGGCGCAGGTCAGGGGATCGATGATGATCCAGCCGGTTTCACCGCGAATCAGTGTCATGTTGGCGATGTCGAAAGAACGCACCTGATATATACCATCCAAGACTTCGAACAGGCCGTGGTGTTGCGCATTCAGTTGTGCCTGCCGCCACAGTGAAGGATTAACGGTATCCGGTGCCTCATCATCGAGAAACGACAAAGCTTCAAGGTCATAGGCGTTCCGCCCACCATTGTCGTGGGGAATGATGACTTCAGGCAAAGACGCAATGAAGCCTTTCGATGCATCCTCGAAACTCTGGCGGTTGGAGAAATCCAGTGCGTCCAGTACCGCACTGTTCGCTTTGATGGTGGCCGCAGTCGCAGGTTTGGCGGAGCGCATTTCCTGTGGCAGTGGGCTGTAATCTGACAAGTGGCTGATCCTCTATCTCTTTGTCTCGTGGGGAATAGAGACAGCATATCGACTGGTGAGATGTGTGCCTACCTGTTGTTGCAGGCTCTGCGTCAGTAAGTTGCTGCTGGTTTCGGATGTTTTCCAATGCTGGTACCTTAGGCGAAAACAATCAGTGGAGAGAAACATGGCGGAAGTTCAGGATCTGGCAGAAGGTCTGCAGGACGGGTTTCGGATACCCATGAATGATGCAGCGGAAGCACTGCACATTGGTAAGGACGACCTGCCCTGGCTTGAGTCTGACGACGGTTCCAAGGTGAAGGTGCTGCACGTCGATTTGAACCAGGGGTTGTGGGTGGTCAAAACCCTGTGGCAGCCCGGCTATGAAATCCAAACGCACTATCACACCGGCCCGGTGTTTGCCGTGACTCACAGTGGCAGCTGGTATTACCGTGAGTATCCGGAATATGTGAACCGAGCGGGCAGTTACCTGTACGAGCCGGCGCACTCCATCCACACACTTTGTGTTTCTGCAGACAATACCGAGGACACCGAGGTCTGGTTCGCAATCTATGGCTGCAACGTCAATATCGATGAGGGCGGCAGCATCCTCGGCATCGTCGATGCCCGATCAGTGCTCGAGGTCTACCAGGGCGGCTGTGCCGCCAGGGGTCTGGACTGCTCCAACACGATTGTAATGGGTCAGTCCTGATATGAAGGCGCTGACTTTAGCTCTGCTGCTACTGACAATAACGATCACAGGGGAAGAGGCGATGGCCAACAATTGTAACGAAGGTCTGATGCGGGCCCAGGCGACACAGGAAATTGAGTATCTGCGACGCTGGTACGCCAAGGCGACAGATAAAATCGGGCTGGCGGATGAGGCCTCGGTTGAAGCAGGCCGGTCGATCTATCACCGCGTTTTTGCGCCCGATGCGACTCTGGATGCCGGGCCTGACCGGGAGCCACAGGTTGGCCCCGATGCCTGGGTGGACCTGGTGCTGAGTGTGCTGGGGCCAATGGGGCCAACCCAGCACCTGATTGGCACGCAGGTCGTTGATATCAAGTCGCTGGTCTTTAACGATGCTTGTGAAGTGGTCTCCGGTTCTGCCCGCATGGAGAGTTACGTGCAGGCCTGGCATGAGCTGACTGATGAGAAGAAGGTCTGGATCTACCTTGGCACTTACTTTGATGAGGTTGAGTTTGAGCCTGGCCAGGGTTGGCGGATTGTCGACATGAAAATGGAACAGATGGCGGGCGAAACCCGCTTTATGGATGAGGCAGTCGGCGGCGCTAAATAGCGCTTAATCCTGAGCTTCTCCATCCTGACGGCGTCAGCGATGGAGATTGCGTTCGATAACCGCTCGGACCAGTGCCTCCGCGCTGCTCAGGTACTTCATATGTCCCTGCCTGTAGTGCGGGATTTGTGAAGAGAATACCGGATGATCCGACTTGCACTGACGAGGGGTTCAAGGGAGACTTGTCGACCTTGAAATTCTACCCATCCAGAGGAGCAACACATGGCTGTTCAAGTAGGCGATTCCATCCCTGAAGTTTCATTGAAAGTGCTGGGCGAGCAGGGCCCCGCTGATATTTCTACGTCAGAGATTTTCTCTGGCAAAAAAGTCGTTCTGTTCGCAGTGCCGGGCGCGTTTACTCCGACCTGCAGCGCCGCGCACCTGCCGGGCTTTGTCGCCAGTGCTGACAAGATCAAGGAAAAAGGCGTCGACGCTATTGTTTGCGTCTCAGTTAATGATCCGTTTGTGATGAAAGCCTGGGGCGATGCCCAGAATGCAGAAGAGATCATGATGGTTGCCGATCCAGCTGGCGATCTGGCGACAGCCATGGGCGCCGAAATGGACGGTACGGCCTTCGGTCTTGGCAAACGTTCCGCCCGATATTCTCTTATCGCTGAAGACGGCAAGATCACTGCGCTGAACATGGAGCAGGGCGGTGCATTTGAGGTCAGCTCAGCTGAAGGTATTCTCGAGGCGCTGTAATCTGCCTCTATTCAGAAGGCGTCAGCAAGAAGACGTTTGAAAAGGGTCGCTAATGCGGCCCTTTTTTGTTGAAGTAGGCCGATGTTGGAAAGCTGGATATTCTGGTCGCTACTCGCTGCGTGTATGCAGTCGGTGCGCACGGCTGGCCAGAAATATCTGACAGCTGATGTCTCGCCGCTTGCTGCGACTCTGGTGCGGTACCTCTTCGCCGTGCCTTTTGTGATTCTGTACATTGCCTGGCTGTTGGCGGACCGCGAGGCCACGCTGCCGCCACTGAGCCTGCATTTTGTGGTGGCCTGCTTTATCGCCGGTGTTCTCCAGATCCTGGCGACTGTGCTGCTGGTGCGACTCTTCACTCTGCGTAACTTTGCTGTTGGCAGCTGTTATATCCGTTCGGAGGTGCTGACCACCGCGATCCTTGGATTGCTGTTGTTTGGGGAGTTCGTGTCGGGGCTTGGCTGGGTCGCTATGCTGATCTGCGTTGCTGGCCTGGTGCTGATCACGATAGCCAAGACCGGCAAACTGAGCGAGCTCTGGAACCAGTCCGCGCTCTACGGACTGGGCGCAGGGGTTTCGCTCTCGTTCACGTCGCTCATGATCCGGCAGGCGAGTCTTTCTTTTGGTATCGACGACGCGATGTTCACCGCGGCCCTGACGCTGGGTTTCATGGTGCTGATGCAGACGGTGATCTGCCTCATGTTGGTGCTTTATAGCAATGCCAGCGAACTGAGGGTTGTCTTCAGGCGTTGGCGACCCAGCCTGTTCGTCGGTATCACCAGTCTTGTGGGTTCAGCCGGCTGGTTCACGGCCTTCACATTGGAACGGGCTGCCTATGTGAAAACGCTGGGGCAGCTCGAATTTCTTATCACGCTGGCAATATCAGTCTTTTTCTTCAAGGAGACACCAGGTCGGCTCGAATGGCTGGGCATGCTGATGCTGGTGGGTGGTGTCGTCTTACTTTTGCTCGCGCCGTGATTCAGGGGCAAAAAAAAGCCCGCTCTGGGAGCGGGCTTTTCTCGAACGAAGTTGCTCTCGCTTATTCGCCGAAGTTGTACCTCATCGTCAGGCCGTAAATACGTGGCTCAGTCGTGAAGTAGTTCCTGAAGTAGCCAGATGTATCAGAAGTCAGGTAGTGACCTGTGATGTTATCTTCGTCTTGCAGGTTTCGAGCCCAGAGTCGAGCATTCCACTTGCCGTCAGTACTGTTGTACATGATGGCCATGTTGTGCTGATCCCAGCTGTCGATCTCATCGCCCACAGTGTTGAATTCACGAGCATACGAATCATCCTGCCAGTAGTAATCCCAGCGGAATGTCACGTTGCCGCCCATGACCTCAGAAGCAAGCGTATACGCAAGGCCCAACTTGATGGTGTGCTCAGGTGCGTTTGGCAACTGGTTGCCATCAAGGTTCTGGGGCAGGCCTTCCTGCCATGGGATACCGAATGCATCGAGGATGCCACTGTTGACAAACTGCGGAATGCCGTTGTCATAATACGCACCCGGGATGACAGCACCTGCGGCCACGCCGACAGTATTGAGTAACGGTGTCGCTGCGATTAATGCATCGGTTGGCGCAATAATGATCCTTGCGATGCCATTTAGTGCAGTCCACGAAGTATCGCCACCAGTCCTATCTGACGGATCGACAGATTCAGCGCCGTCAACTTCGGTATCGAGCCAGGAATAGCTGAAATCTACCTGCAGCTGCTCAGTTGCATTCCACAGTATTTCTACCTCGGCACCAGTGATGTCGGCGTCAATGTTCTCGTTGATAGAAGAGTTGTTCTTGATACGCGCAACCTGCAGACCTTCGTAATCGTAGGTAAAGATGTTGGCGTTAAGCGTCATGCTGCCATCAAGTAACGTGTTCTTGATACCAACCTCAAATGCATCGATGTCTTCCTGAGCAAAGTCAAAGCCCGATGTGCCCTGGAATTCAGCTGGAATTGCAGGGTTTGCGCCGCCGGGCTTATAGCCCCGGCTGAAGAACGCGTACAACATTGAGTTGTCATTGATCTGCCAGTCGATACCGATCCGACCTGTGGTTTCCTTGTAGTTAAACGAGTCTGGAGAACCGGACAGGACGCGTGTCTCGTTAAATGCAGCAGCTATCGGAATCTGATTGTGAACTGCCATTCGTTCCGGGCTCTGTGGACCAGTAGGGGCGATTGCCGCGAGGTCGGTGCCAGGCGCGTACAGATTAATCAAAGCCAGTTCTGTCGCATTGGGTTCCGCACCATTGAGGAAACCGGCTACACGGGACCACAGCTGTGGTGCGATGTTGCCCGCCAAAGCTGTTGAGAGTGGGAAATTCGCGTCAGTCGCTTCCCATAATGTGCTGGTACCGCTGACCGCCTTGTCATCGTCGTTCTTGCGCAAACCAAAGGTCAGTTTGATATCCTCGTTGATTTCATAATAGACCTCGCCAAAGAAAGAGCTGCCTTCTAGGAAAGTAGCACCCGAGTAGTCTCCAAAGCTATCGAAGAGTCCTGGATAGGCGTCGGGACGAGAATTATCAAGGACATTGCCGATAACGAAGTAGTCACCCTGGCTCTCAGAATCAAACTGCGTGTAGCCCACCAGAAAGTTAAATGGACCATCGAAGGCGGATTGGAGCTTGACCTCAAATGTCCAGCCATCTCCCTCGCTGCTCGACTGGTCATAGCTTTGGCTATTTGAAACGCCGGTAGTAATTTGACAGGGTCCACCCTGGACTACACCTGCCAATCCATCATAAAGATTGCAGGGATCAGCGGGATTACCGAGTTGAGCGTTGTCGTTGGCGATCGCCATGGGCCATAGACCATCGGCTCGGTAGAAATTGAATGGCAGCTCATAGCCGACATCCATGTTGTAGTCCTGCTGTGTCAGGTACTCACTTTCGCTGTAGCCACCAACAATACCGAGTGTGTAATTCTCAAAGCCATATTCGAAACCGAAAGACCATTGTTTGATGTTGTTCTCGAACCTGGGTTCAAAGTCGGTGTGCATGGAGCGTAGGTCCAGATCTGGACGTGCCCAATTGAAGACACCGGTACCATCTGGCGAGATCGGTAACAAGCCATAGAGAGCGGCCAGTGTTGTGCTGACTTTAGATGTTTCGTGAGGAGACTCAAAACCAACACCATTGGCTTCACAGCCATAGACGACCGATTCGGTCACACAGATTTGATTGTTGATTCGCGTCCGGTTGCTGTCTTCGTCGTACTCGTTGTACATCACCCAGAGGCTGGCATCTTCGGTCATATCCCAGCGAGCTGTGATTCTAATGTCAGTTTGATCCCGACCATCGACTTCGCTGCTGAGTGAGTTGCCGAACACATCCCGGTCAAGCACACGTCCGTCGAGCCCGACTTGACCTGCGGCTTTGTTTTCAGTGTAACCATCACGCTCGAGCATCATACCGGCAACACGCACTGCAAAGTTGTCGGTTATCGGTACGTTGATTGCCGCTTTGATCCTCTGGTTGTCATAATCGCCAACTTCCACATCCAGGAAACCGTTGACGCCATCGAAATCAGGCTTGCGTGTGACGAAGTTGACCACACCACCCGTTGCGTTCTTGCCGTACAGAGTGCCTTGAGGGCCTCGAAGAATCTCAACACGTTCCATGTCATAGAATTCGGATGAGTTCAGGTTTGGACCAATGGATATTTCATTGGTGTGAACCGATACACCTGCGTCACCCGTCGCAGCAGTTAACAAGCGTCCGATACCGCGGATGCTTAAGCTGTTACTGCCGAAGTTTGTGTTTGTGAAGCTGACGTTTGGTGCGTTCATCTGTAGGTCAGAAACAGTAATGACCTGCTTGTCCTCCAGCATGTCACCTGTCAATGCGGTTACCGCAATCGGTACATCCTGAATACTTTCAGAAGTACGCTGCGCGGTCACGACAACTTCTTCGAGTGTAGTGGATGATTCAGCAAGCGTGATATGGGCATAGCCCACAACGCCGATTACACCCAGTGCTAGCTTGGATAGTTTTTTCACAACGTTATCCCCAATAATTATAGTTGTAGCTTTGGAGCCCAGGGTTCTGGTGACCCCGTGTAGCCCTGGCTATTCGCCACCCCAGACATTAGCTTGCTTGAATGTCACATGCAACGCTTTTTGGTTAGCTAAAAAGCATGTCCATTTTGGTGTGATTTACGGTGCCGAGAGCCGCCTCGCCTATGCACTGAAAAGGGTAAAAAAAAACCCGGTGGTACTGGTGTATCACCGGGTATCAAGTCCACATGATTGTGGAGGAGGGAAACGGGTAATCAGGCAGCTTCAGCCTTGGCTTTCTTGGCCGGTGTTTTCTTCGGGGCTGGCGCTTCAGTCGTTGTGAAAGCCGTGGTGATTGCTTCACGTGTGTCGTTGAAAGCGCCAGTCAGCAGTTCATTCTGGGCTTCAACAGCGACTCGAGCGTTGTTCCACAGGGTTTCACCATACTCACGCTGCAGGTTGAAAAACGCACTGATTTCGCGGACTTCTGGTAGTTTCTCGCCGAATGCGCGGTTAGTTTCGACGTACTGCTCGATGTTCTTGCGGCTCAGTTCGAACATGTGGCTCATCGTGCTCGTGTTGATCTCGTACAGTGACTTGCCCAGTTCTGCCTGCTTTTCCATAAAATTCATGTTGAACTCCTCTTAGTAAGTTTCAATGTTCGATAGGCCCGTTAAGTTCGGAACCGGTTAAGTTCGGTTAAAGGCCTGGTCTGTTGTTCAGCTGAGGGCTGGCGTTGTTCTTCCAGCTCTCACGTTAGCTCTCATGTTGCACTGCATCATTATATGGTGCGGTGCAACAATTTCAACCCCTGGACCTGCATTTTTTTCAAAAATTTACTGAAATTTAAAAAAATCAGTAGCTTAAGCGACCTTTACTGCCACTTCTGAATTAGATTCCTGATTTGCAGATGCCACCGGCGCCGCAGCTTTAGGCTTCAGTTCCGCCAGGTTCTGGGGTAACAGGCGGGCTTTCAGTTCTTCGAAAGCGGCGATGAGATCGTCTCGCAACAGGTCAGCGTCCGGCACAGCCTTGGCGCAAGCCGTAAGACCTAGGTAAACCTGGTCAACATAGCTCTGCACGGTGATGTTCACGCCGATACCTTGAGCAACGATGGAGACGGGGTGGTGCGACATCATCCGGGCACCATTCGAGTAGAGCGTTGCCCGCGGACCGAACGCATTCGAGATCACGACATTGATTGGACCACTGAAAAAATCTGCCAGACCGAACGATTCAACCGCATTGATGCCGTTGTTCATCATGGATGGCATCCCGGGAAAGGCAGCGTTTGGCTCGTAAACACCAGCCAGTTCGGTGGTGACTTCCTTCA
>Ga0255759_10001616_pt1 | contig 20172 bp, 17 predicted proteins | sample 101ome_20_FD_179959 | JGI IMG/M metagenome (GOLD analysis project Ga0255759, IMG submission 179959) | Coastal salt marsh microbial communities from the Groves Creek Marsh, Skidaway Island, Georgia - 101404AT metaG (version 2) | ecosystem: Environmental > Aquatic > Marine > Intertidal zone >...
TAAATTACATGAGACTTTTTTAAATTTTGAAAATCAAGACGGATTGTTTTCATGAATACTTTTATAATTACAGGGTTTTATTTAACTTTTTATACTTACATTTTAAACTAAAATAGGTAAAATTAAAAATAACTTATTTTTATTTTTTTAAAATACTAACACGAGGATTTAATGCTAAATACAACTCAATTAAAACGGCTTAATGATTTTAAGTCGTTATCAAACCAAACTATTCTTATTCAACGTGCAGATCGATTGGGTGATGCTATTTTTGTTGGACCTGTAATTGAACAAATTCATGATACTTTTCCTAATGCAACCATAGATCTTTTAACATCTTCTGTTGGCTGTGATCTTTTTTATCATCATCCCAATGTTAACGATATCCGAATCTTAAATAACGAAGCCTTAACTAACGGGAGCGCTTGGTTTCAAGAATTGCAATTTTTAAAACAAAAAAAATACGATGCATATATATGTTTATGGAACCATCCTGGACTGGCTTGGTTGGGTTTTGCTGCCAATATCCCTATTCGATGTGGAGACTCTTCGTCGTTATTTTTAAGCCTTTGTTTTAACCATGCCACATCCCTTCCTTGGGCAAACCTAACGTATCATCAAATTAACTTTAACTGCATGCTGTTATCAGGCTTAGGCATTAATTCTACAAAGCTAAAACGCACATTATACCCTGATCCTAATTCTTATGAAGCTCAATATGCACAATGGAAAGAATCACTTTCTCATTCTAAAAACTCAGTTGTTATTTTATGTGGAACGGGTGGAAGTAGCGATCCTATTCCATCGCAAGTAATTATAGATTGGATTAAAACAACTAAAACTTTAGATGGCTATTGTATTATTTTAGTTGGGCAACTTTCTGATGATGATCCTCTTACTACGTTTGAGTTTCCTAATACTTTGAACAAAATCAATCAAACATCATTATCAGAACTTATAACACTTATCGATCTTGCTAATATAGTTATTGGCGGGGATACTGGGCCATCTCATTTAGCCTCGTTCTTAAATAAACCTCAAATTTTTTATAGCCCATTAAAAAGACAATTACCATCTGCTTGGGGTCCATTTTCAGATTATGCTGTAATTTTGAGAGAAGATTATCTAAAATCACACGATTCAAAGACCCCATTAACAAAGCTCCTTGATACTGCATTTCATAATTTATCCAAGAATCCTAAGTTAACTCTTGCAACTACTGAAGAAGAAAAACAGCATCGATTATTAAAAAATAGTATTAGAGTCCTTGTTTTAGAATCAGCGCATTCAAAACTTAGTAATAATAATTTATCTTGTATTGAAACATTAAAATCTCAAGGATTGATTCTTTTTACAAAAACTCTTCCAATTCTATGGATTTTCAACCTTTTTTTAATTATTAATACGATTCGACAGCGTAATATTACTGTTATTATGGCTCATAGACTGCCACTTGGTCTGTTGTCTTTAATTCGATTTATCATGGGAACTATTTTTCAATATCGCAAACCACTTTTTGTAAATTTAAACGAACTAACTTCTGATAAACTTGAAGATGTATGGAAACTACTTAAAACAAAAGAATGGTAATGGATACCTAGCTTATTACGTGATTTAAACAAAATAAATACTAAAATAGTTTTAAAATTTCTTAGTTTAGGAATTTATCAAACTCTTTTTTGAAATGCCTGTTTATACGTTTCTACTAGGGTTTTCGTTGCTGTATTTACAATCGATCCTGATACATAAACAGGCTGTAAAAAATGTGCAATAGACCCCATATAAATATGTACTGCAATTTTGATCCAAGTGGGTACATTCCCTTGAAACACATTAACATTTCTTAAAATCATTTGTTTTATAATTACCCTTAAGGATACCTTACTAATTAAATAAATTTTTAAACCTTCATTTTGTAAATATTCACAATGCTTATTTAGTTCTTCACTAGATTCATTTTTATATGGAAAATACAAAATTCTAAATGTATGTAGTAAATGATAAAAACTCATTTCATCATATGATTTAAAGTGATTTGATTCATTTGTAAGCTGGTTAAATATCGCTAACAATGAATCGCCAGAAAGGTAACTTAATAAATGTTTATGATCTGAAGGAACTATATGTAGTTTAGGAAAACAATACTCTTTCCTAAGAATAATTTGTCGATTTGATAAAGGACCATATAAAGAAGGATGAATTGCTTTTAATGGAGAAAAAAAGATCATTGGCTTATTCAATGCCGAGGCAAATTGCGTTGGGCCTGTATCAGGTCCTATATAATAATCGCACCCTGAAATACAGGCAATTAAATCTGTAAAAGATGTTTTACCTATTAGATTGCTTGTATTTTTGAGTTCTCTCTCATCAAACCGTTCAGGATTATGAGATCCAGCCAAAACAATATGATATTTTTTTTCACATACCCTAGTAATAAATTCTTTAATAACCTTGTCTGGAAAAGGAATATTACTACCACCAGTTTCTGTAAAAATTAAAATTATTTTTTTATTAATTTGTTTAAGTTGCTTTAGAAAAACATTATCTTCGTATTTATCGGTAGCTAAATTAGCTCTTTTGAATTCAGGTAATATATTAAAGGCTGACATAACTGATAAATTATGCTCAACAACATGCTTTGTTAAATCAGGCCATGGCCGCCTAATATGATGGGTAAATATACGTTTATTAAGCCATGATTGTTGAAATCCAATTCGTATTGGAATATTTGCTAATGCACCTATTTTATTTAACTGAGGATGATTCCATAGTGAAATAAAAACATCATATTTTATACTTCTTAATGTCTTAATAAGGGGCTTTATGTTTGCACCTAAATTATTGATATTTAAAACATAAATAGATTGAATAGCCCCATATTCTTTTAAGGCTAATTCACCTTGATCTGAAGCAACAAAATCAATCTGAACATCTTGAAAAGTAGCACGAAGTTGATCTAAAAGAGGAAATGTAAAAACCATATCCCCTATTTTGTCACAACGTTGGATAAGAATTTTTAGAGAATTTTTATGTAATAAATCTTGTATTTCCAATGTGTGCTAATTATAGAATAACTTATATCTATTAGCTAGTTATGGATCTGTAAACTCATAAAAAACATCAAGATTACAAAATCCTTGGTTTTGATATATGTATTGCGCTGATGAATTACTTAACGTAACTGCAAGTCCCATAATTTCAAAGCCCTCTTGCTTTATCTGAGATACCATTTCATTTGCTAAGAATTTACCCCACCCTTTTCCTTGAAATTGTGGATCAATACAAATATCAAATACCCATGGAACCTGAGGATACCCCCAGCATTCAACCAAAACAACTAAACAATAGCCAATCGTCACACCATCCACACAAAGTATTAATGATGCTGATTCTAAAACAGATCCATAAAGCCCCTTCCAAACCTGATCTTCTAAATGCTTTCGTTTTGATACATTAATCATCTCTTCATAAAATTCATAGTCTTTACTAATAAAATGAGACGCCACACTGAGCTTAGATGACCATGCTGTATCCTCTTTGGTATAAGGTAAAAATGAGTGTTTTTGACTTGGTTGCTTTACTAAAAACTCTTCATTTAATTGATTCATCCATAGATACATTCGTTTTCTAATATTAGGAACTAATTTCAAGTCAAAACAGGCTTGTTTAATTTCATCTGAATACAAAAATGAAGCAACTTCAATTATTTTTTTATTAAAAAAGTCTGCATCTTTAATAGCCATCATGGTTGGATAAGCAACACTTTTATGCTTGATATAAATTGTTAAACTTCCATAATGAGGAGTTGTTAACTCTATCCAAACTATTCCTACCGGATGGTTATTTTCTAAAATGACAAAAATATCTTTACTAAATTTTTTTTCATAAAAAATTTTATCTTTAGTTTCAGCTGTTAATGGAGGTTGATTATAACTAGCTAAAATATTATCAATCTCATCAAAAAGAATTAATGAATGTTGATTTTGATGCTCAATTTTTTGTAAATAAATACTCATAATTTTTCCTATGGGTGTATATTATACCCCATACAGCACTTTCTAACCTTGAATTTATTTCTTTATCATTTTATGATTTTTCAAATTTATATTAAAAGGATCTCTCTCAGTGCAACCCGTAAGGATTGTTTTAGATAACGACGTAATATATCACGGCTCAACATTTGCTCAAGGGAATACTTGTTTTGGAGAACTCATTTTTAATACATCCATGTCTGGGTATGAAGAAGTCTTAACGGATCCTTCATATAAAGATCAATTTGTTTTAATGACATATCCTTTAATTGGGAATTATGGCATTAACGAAAAAAACATCCAATCAAGTAAACCTCACTTATCCGGATTAATTGTTCATGAATATTCTCAGCATTATAGTAATTGGGAAGCTACTCAATCACTAAAAGAATATTTAGAACACCATAATATTATTGGCATTGAAGGGATTGATACCCGTCATCTAACACGATCATTGCGTCATAAAGGTGCAATGAATGCTTATATTACGACTGATACTTCGTTATCAGATCAGGCGCTTATTACGAAAATTCATCAGTATAAAGGCATTACTGGCAAAAACTTGGCAAAAGAAGTGAGCACTCCAAACGCGTATTCTTGGGCGTCTCCTCAATCAACGGAGTTTAACGTTGCAGTGATTGACTGTGGTGTTAAATACAGCATTTTGAATCAATTAAAAGATTCTGGATGTCAGGTCACTGTTTTTCCTTATGATACGCCTGCATCTGAAATTTTGGCACAAAATTTTGATGGGATATTAGTTTCTAATGGCCCTGGCGATCCAAGTGCAGTTGTTGAAACAATAAAAACAATCCAAGAGTTGGCAGGTAAAATTCCTATGTTTGGTATTTGTCTTGGACATCAGATGATTTGCCATGCCTTTAACTTTAAACTTGTAAAACTGCCTTTTGGTCATCATGGAATTAATCATCCAATTAAAAACTTGGTTACTGGTAATGTAGAAATTAGTTCTCAAAATCATATCTATTGTGCGACTGAGTCTGTAATTCCGGAATCGTTTGCTGTTTCACATGTGAATCTTAACGATCAGACAGTTGCTGGTATCCGATCTGAATCAAAAATGCTATTTTCAGTACAATATCATCCGGAATCATCCCCTGGTCCATTTGACTCAAACTACTTATTTTCAGAATTTATTTACTTGATGAAACATAAACAATTCAAACAAAGTATTACCCCATCTTTAGAGGTGAAACACTAATGGGAAAACGTCAGGATATAAAAAAAATACTAATTATTGGATCAGGTCCTATTGTTATTGGACAAGCATGCGAATTTGATTATTCAGGTGCACAGGCATGTAAGGCACTTAAAGAAGAAGGGTTTCAAGTTGTTCTTATAAACTCAAACCCAGCAACAATCATGACAGATCCTCAAATTGCTGATGCAACATATATTGAACCCCTAACCTTAGATATTTTAGAAAAAGTTATAATTAAAGAAAAACCAGATGCAGTCTTACCTACACTAGGGGGTCAGACAGCATTAAATTTAGCGTTAAATGCAGCTCAAGAAGGTATTTTTGAAAAATATAATGTAGAAATGCTAGGGGCGGATGAAGATGTAATTACACGTGCTGAAGATCGAAAAACATTTAAATCTCTTATTCAATCTATTGATCTTGATTTACCTGAATCTGCAATCGTTTATTCTATTGAGGAAGGATTAGAGAAAGTTAAAGATATTGGATACCCTTGTGTAATTCGACCAGCTTTTACCTTAGGTGGTACTGGGGGTGGAATTGCAACAAATGAACAGGAGTTTATTGATATTGCTACTGGCGGTTTAGACCGATCCATGATTTCTGAAATACTAGTTGAGGAATCCATTGCTGGTTGGAAAGAATTTGAATTAGAAGTAATGCGAGACAAAAATGATAACGTTGTTATTATTTGTTCTATTGAAAATCTAGATCCTATGGGTGTTCATACTGGAGATTCTATAACAGTTGCACCAGCGCAAACATTAACTGATCTACAGTATCAAGCAATGAGAACTGCAGGAATACGAATCATTCAAGAAATAGGAGTTGATACAGGTGGCTGTAATGTACAGTTTGCCATAAATCCTAAAAATGGCCGTTTGGTAGTTATTGAAGTAAACCCTAGGGTTTCTCGAAGTTCAGCTTTAGCATCAAAAGCTACAGGATTTCCGATTGCAAAATTTGCTGCAAAGCTAGCTGTTGGCTATACGCTTGATGAACTCACTAATGATATTACTAAAAAAACACCAGCATGTTTTGAACCTACGATTGATTATGTTGTGGTCAAAATTCCACGATTCAACTTCAAAAAGTTTCCTAATACAACCCCTAAACTAGGTACATCTATGAAATCTGTTGGGGAAGCAATGGCCATTGGACGAACATTTAAAGAAGCCTTGCAAAAAGGAATTCGATCCTTAGAAGTTGGGAGATTTGGAATTGGTTTTGGCCCAAAAGATATTTCTGATACATCTGAAGATGAGCTTACTCATTTTCTCACCTCACCAAATCCTTGGAGACTCTATTATGTAAAACAAGCATTTATTCAGGGATGGTCTGTAGAAAAAATCTATGATTTATCACGTATTGATTATTGGTTTTTATATCAAATTAAGCAAATAATTGATTTTTCTTCCGAAATTACGTTAGAACCTAACATTATAAAAAAGGCAAAGCAATGGGGATTTTCTGATGTTCAGATTGCGATGTTAACACAACAAACTATGGCTGATGTTAAAGCATTTCGTAACAAACACAATATTGTTCCGACGTATAGCTTAGTTGATACGTGTGCAGCTGAGTTTGAAGCTGTAACTCCATATTACTATTCAACGTATGGTTTAGAATCGGAGTCAATCATATCTAATAACAAAAAAGTTATGGTTTTGGGTGCAGGACCTAATCGTATTGGTCAAGGAATTGAATTTGATTATTGTTGTGTTCATGCATCTTTAGCATTAAGAGAAATGGGTATAGAGTCAATTATGGTTAATTCTAATCCAGAAACCGTATCTACGGATTTTGATATTTCAGATAAGCTCTATTTTGAACCATTAACTTTTGAAGATGTTATGCATATATATGACAATGAAAAACCCGAGGGTGTTATTGTTCAGTTTGGAGGCCAAACACCGTTAAATTTAGCAGAAGATTTAGAAAAAGCAGGAGTCCCAATTATAGGCACCTCTTCTAAGTCCATTGCACTTGCAGAAGATCGAGAATTATTTCAAAAAATCTTAGAAGATCTTTCTTTAAAGCAACCTCAAAATGGCATTGCATATGATAGTGAGTCAGCTAAAAAAATTGCGAATGATATTCAATATCCTGTTGTTGTTAGACCTTCCTTTGTCTTGGGCGGAGCTTTTATGGCAATTGTATATAATGATGAAGAATTAAGTGAATTTGTAGCAAAAGCAAAAACAATTCATACCAAACATCCTATTTTAATTGATAAATATCTTGAAAATGCAAAAGAGCTTGATGTTGATGCGTTATCTGATGGGACTGAATGTGTTGTTGCAGGAATTATGGAACATATTGAAGCAGCTGGTGTTCATTCTGGAGATTCTGCCTGTGTTTTACCTCCATTCTCGTTAAGTTCTGATATTCTTTCATTAGTTAAAGAAGCCACTCAAAAATTAGCATTAGCTTTAAATGTTATAGGTTTACTTAATATTCAGTTTGCTATCAAAGATAATGAACTTTATGTACTTGAAGTTAATCCCAGAGCATCTCGAACTATTCCGTTTGTGAGTAAAGCGACAGGTGTACCTTGGGCAAACTTAGCTACAAAAGTAATTTTAGGTCAAACTATACAATCACTGAATGTTAAAGAAACAATTCCTACGTATTACTCGGTTAAAGAAGCTGTTTTACCATTTAATAAGTTTCCACAATCCGATATCTTATTAAGTCCTGAAATGAAATCTACGGGTGAATCCATGGGTATAGATCCATCGTTTAATTTAGCATTTTATAAGTCACAAGTATCTGCCGGTCATCCCTTCCCTACGTCAGGGAAAGCTTTTGTGAGTGTTGGTGATAAGGATAAAGAAAAATTTGTTGAGATTGCAAAAAAATTATGTGAGATTGGATTTACCTTAGTTGCAACTCAAGGAACATCACATTATTTAAAACAATTTAATATTAATACACTTTTAGTTGGAAAAATCTCTGAGGGCAAAGATTCAATTTTAGATTATTTTAATAATCATGATATCCATGTTGCATTTAATACGCCATCACATATTATTAACAACCACGATGAAGTCACAATTCGTCAGCAATTAATTTCACATCAAATACCTTACTCGACTACCATTGAAGGAATGAACCAAATTGTTGATGCGATTGCTGTTTATAAAGAACAATCACTATCAGTAAAACCGTTACAAGAATATTATTAATATATCGCTATAGTAACGAATACTTTATTAATCAAAAAAATGATTTAATTTTTCCTTTTTTATTTTCAAATAATTTTGATTATAGTTGTTGCTTGTTATTTTAATTGGATGCCGTTCTATAACATCGATACCATGGTCTTTAATCCCTGATACTTTTTTAGGATTATTAGTAAGTAAGCGAATTTTTTGTATATTATGATCTTGTAAAATATATGCTGCAATATCATAACATCTCAAATCAGCAGGAAATCCTAATAATTCATTAGCTTCAACAGTATCATACCCCTGATCTTGTAATTGATATGCCTTAATTTTATTTTCAATTCCAATGCCTCTACCTTCTTGTTTAAGATAAATAATCATTCCACACTCTTCTTGTGAAATTAATGCCATTGCTTGTTTTAATTGTGACCCACAATCACACTTTAAAGAATAAAATACATCCCCCGTCATACATTCCGAATGAATTCTAACTAAAGGTTCTTTACCTGTGTTTATATCACCATGAATTAAAACTAAATGCTCTTTTAATGATCTAGTATCTGTGTAACATAAAAAATAAAAGGGACCATATTCCGTTGGTAAATTAACCTGTGGTGATTTTTTTAAAAACGAACTGAAGTTACTTACTTTAGGCCTTTTTTTTGTGTTTTCCATTAAAACTATTCCATTAATTACTATTTTTTCTTAATACTTAACCATAGAAACAAAATTAACGCAACTTTGTTGCATAAAACAAATTATTTATTTATACTTACTTCTTAGTTAAAGGATAGTTTTATGCTTAATTTTGTTAAAATATTTATAATTTTAATATTTTTTATTGGAAGTTCAATGCATGGATATGAGCAACATCTCCATGTTCATGCTCAAGCAACAGGATCACTGGTAATAACTAACTCTGAAGCTATTCTTGAAATTAAAATTCCAGCTATATCAGTACTAGGCTTTGAACATTCTCCATCATCAGCAGAGGAACATCAGCGCTTAGCTAATGCAATTTCATTATTAACTAACGATGACTTAGTTGTTTTTTTTCAAAATCAAGGTTGGTTTAAGAAAAAATCCTCTGTAACTGTTTCGTTAATTGAAAACTCTACGGATCTTTATGTTAATTCAGAAATTATACATAATCATGATAATCATGATCATGAATTACATCATGAGATAATTAAAGAAACTCATGCAGAAATCATTTTAAAAAAACACTATAAATTTCAAAATCCTACCATGATTAATGCCTTACAAACGAACCTATTTAAACGTTTACCTGACGTACATGAACTTAATTTAGCGTTGATAATAAATAATACTCATTTGACTTATTTACTTACCAGGCCTAAACATGAAATTCATATTATCCCATAACATTCAATTAAAATATTTAAATTATATGAAAATATTTACAATTTATAAAACACCCGTAATACTTATACAAATTATTAGTAAACTGATTAAATCATGATAGCTTCAAAATCAAACTCACTTTATATTATTTCTTTTGCATGTACACTTCATTGTATCGCAGCGCCATTCCTAATAATTATTGCACCCCTATTTGGAAGTATCCTTGAAAATCATTTTATTGAATATTCGCTTCTAATTATCTCTATTATCTATGGTAGCTTTATTATTTACAAAGGCTATTGTGAACATAAAAAAATTCATTTATTTTTACTTTATTTTACCGGTGCATTTTTATGGATTCTTCATTCATTCTTTGAGCATTATGATATTGCTGGTGCTAAACTTTCTTTTTATATTGGAACGTTAATTGTCTTGATTGCTTATTATATTAGCCATCGCTTATGTTGCCCCGCAACATGTAGTCATCACTAATGGCACTGCTTCAGATAAACGATTTCTTTTTAAGATACTCTTGTGATACTAATTTCTCACTTAATATAGATCAGCTTCTTATTGAAAAGAAAACAAAAACATTTATTGAAGGTCCGAGTGGTTGTGGAAAAACAACGTTCTTAAATGTAATTACAGGCCTCATTAAACCTAATCGAGGCCAAATTAATGTATTAGATACGGATCTAACAACACTTAACCCTATTACATGTGATCAATTTCGAGCAGATCATTTCGGAATTATTTTTCAACTGTTTAATTTACTTCCTTATCTTACTGTGATTGAGAATATTATACTTCCTTGTACATTTTCTAATTCTAGAAAACAAAAAGCATTACTTATTTCTTCTTCTTTAGAAGATGAAGCAAAACGTCTATGTAGAGAACTGGATATTACAGACACATTACTTAACAAACCTGTAAACCAACTAAGTATTGGTCAACAACAACGGGTATCTATTGCTCGGGCAATTATCGGACAGCCTGAAATTATTATTGCAGATGAACCTACATCCGCACTTGATAATGAACGAAAAAATCAGTTTATGTCACTACTATTAAAAGAATGTGAAACATATAATCTAAATTTAATTTTTGTATCTCATGATACATCACTACAACAGCACTTTGACACAAGTTATAACTTAAATACACTAAATACTATTTCAACTGTTAACACTCATGTCTTTGCTTAATTTAGCCCTTAAACGAATTTTTAGTCGAAAATTAACAACAATTCTTTTGATTTTATCTATCGGACTAAGCACTATGCTTATGCTTGGTGTTCAAAAAATAAAAACCAGTGCTAAAGATAGCTTTAGCAATAGCATTTCAGGCACTGATCTAATTATAGGATCTCGATCTGGCGCTACTCAATTATTAATGTACACTGTTTTCCGGCAAGGACACCCTATCGCAACTATGTCTTGGGATAGTGTTGAGCAAATAAAATCCTTTTCTGAAGTTAAATGGCTCGTACCAATGTCTTTGGGAGACTCTCATCGAGGCTATCCTGTTCTTGGTACATCCGCTGATTACTTTAAGCATTATCGTTATGCTAATAAAAAAGAGCTAATGTTTGCTCAAGGAAAGCATTTTCATGATACATTTGATATTGTCTTAGGTTCTGAAGTTGCAGAAAAATTAAATTATTCGTTAAATGATCGTTTATTTTTATCTCATGGCGTTGCTAAAGGCAATCTTAGAACTCATAAAGATCATGCATTTACAGTTGTTGGCATTCTTAAACCTACAGGAACCCCTGTTGATAAAACTGTCCATATCTCTTTGCAAGGATTTACTGCACTTCATATAAATTGGGGAAGTTACTCCAAAAACAAGCAAGCCATGAGTCTAGAATTGCACCCACAATCTGTTACTAGTTGTTTGATTGGACTTACCTCTAAACTTTCTATTTTTTCAGTCCAAAGTCGTATTTCTCAATGGAAAGCTGAACCTTTAATGGCTATTATTCCGGGAATGACATTGGCTCGTTTATGGAATAGTATTCGTGTAATTGATTCTGCATTTTTTATAATTACTTTTTTTGTAACACTGATAACATTTATCGGTCTGTTATTGGTTCAACTTATTTCTTTACAACAAAGTAAACGAGATTTAGCTATTTTTAGATCTATGGGAGCCCATCCCTTTCAGCTTTCATGGATGCTCATCTTGGAATCATTATTTATTACTTTTAGTGGTGTTGTTACAGGAATCATTATTATGAATTTATTAGGGATAGTGTTACGACCATTCTTAGAAGACTCTATAGGACTGATGCTATCGTTTAGTATTCTTGGCTTTACTGAATTTATTTTGGCATTAAGTATTATTTTATTTGGAATCTGCACTAGTATTATTCCTGCTGTTTTAGCCTATCGAAAAAGTGTATCTGAAGGCTTTATTTCACTATGAAACGACTTTTATTGAACATTGCTTTTATATGGTTCACTTGTTTTTCTTTTTTAGTAATTGCAATGGAGCCTGTAGTTGTTACTTGGGAGTCATTAAATGAAATGAACTATGAAACAGGAGCCATGCCACTCACATTAAAAAACCTAAACTTTAAAATGATCAAAGTTGAAGGCTTTATTGTTCCTCTTGATGATTTTGAGGTTGATTATATAAAAGAATTTTTATTAGTTCCTGACCCTATGTCCTGCATTCATGTTCCTCCACCCCCACCCAATCAGATGATTCATGTAAAAATGAAACGAAAAATCCCACTTGATATGGATTATCGAGGCGTTGCTATTACAGGTATTTTAAAATTTACAGAACCCGAAAAAGATTTATTTAGCTATGAATTAGCTGGAATCTTTTCTGAAGTTGTTGATATAGAATATGATGACCCCTTTGCTGAGTTTGATGAGTATATGTTGGATGACTCGTTTTTTGAATAATATAACTAAACTCTTAACAATTTATTTATTTTTTTGTTATTTTTTTATAAAATTTATATTAAATAAAATAAAAAATTAAAGGATTTTAATATGTTTAATGGAGTTCATACTTCTCCCCTTCTCACCCCACAACTACCAACAACAAAAGATGCTTATAATAATGTTACTGATCAAGAGCCGGAAATACTCCCTCCAGCGGGTGATGCGGGTGATCATAATATAAATGAAGATGGATTTGTATTTGCAACTTGGTCTACCCCAAATCCAGACACTCAAGATTCTTCAACTAGTACTAGTCATAGTACTAGCCCTTGGCCAATTTCAAGTAGCCCTTGTGAACAACCTAGATTAAATGACGATTCAACTAAAAAACGCGAAGCAAAAATTACTCATCATCCTTATTTACATCCTAGAGAAAAACTCCTTTACCTAACCGCTAGGCAAATCCAGGAAATTAGAAAGGTTATGGATTCTGGTAACTTAAAATATGATTTTAAGAAACAAACTAATGAATTTTATATTACGATTTTTTTAACTATAATGACCCGTGATATCGATAAATTAGAAGCTATTGATGATAACACTAAGAAAAAATTACAAGAATATAAAAACAAATTTGATTTTCTTTTTGAAAATTATTTAGAATATTGCCAAACACAAACCACTCCCTCACCAAATAGGGTAGATTTCTATAAATATCAAGAAGAAATTAACAAAGAAATTAAAGATAAACTAAAAGTTTCAGAAAAATTTCTTGGTAAGTTTTTTACTTTTGCCAAACTAATCCAAGCAGAAATTATCAAGAACCCTAATGGGCACCGTAAATTATTGCCCGAATATCAAATTAAATCATGATTTTAATATCTTAGATATTTCAAAAGGATTCATAACTAAAGCTGTAGCCATACCTACTAAATTAGCCCCATTATTTAAACATGCTTGCACACTTGCCTTGGAATGAACACCGCCAGTGGCCATAATGGGACATGACGTATCTTTGAGTAAACTAACTACCTCTAAGGTTCGAGGTAATAAACTGGGCCCGCTTAAGCCACCCCCTCCCTTACTAATTGCTGACGTAGTTAACCCTACATCTTCACAAGATCGAAATGTTGTATTACCGGCATTAATCATCATTTTATCCCATTTTGTAATTACCTCAGCTAATGTAAGAATCGCTTGATTACTTAAATCAGGAGATAATTTTACACTAATCACACGGTCTGTTTTGGCTCTTAATGCTTCTAATACAACTGATAACTCATCAGGATTATCTGCCAAACATTGCCCGGATTCTGTATTTGGACAACTAATATTAATCTCATAATAAAATGGATATGGATTTGTTTTTATAGCTTTCTCATAGATCATAAATGTTTGTAAATAATCATCACTATTATCACCCCCAATACTTAACCCCAAGGGTCTGTTATAGGCTAATAATTGACTTGATAAAATAGAATTAATCGTCACCTCTGCACCTTTTCCAGGAAGACCTAGAGCATTGATTAAACTGGGTTGATTATTTATCGTGACCTCTTGTAATCGAGGCCTCGCATTGCCTAAACGTGGCTGTGTCATCATTGTTTTATAACACCCACCACCGATGCCTAACTCTAAGAAAAATTGTAAAAGATTTACATTTGATTCATAGGCTGCGAATGTGAGTGGATTTGCAAAGTTTAAATCATAAATTTCAACGTTAGAGGTTTGTTTAGGAGGTGCAACAAGTACGCTGATAACTGGCCATAAAGGCTTTGTGAAGCAAAGTATAGAATGTCCTATAGTTACAACACCCTCTAAATCTTTGGGCTTTCCAATTATAGTTCTTATACTAAAATAACTGCTCTTTATACTCCAACGTAACCATTTATAGATAAAACCAAAGAGATTCTCCCACATGGTAGATTAGTGTACCATATTCCAAGAAACATCATGAATCAAAAATATGACTTTATAATTATTGGTCAGGGAATTGCAGGATCTTGTCTTGCATATACATTGTTGCAACAAGGATTTAATGTTGCAATTGTCACCTCTCCATCTAAGCCCAATGCATCACGTATTGCAGGAGGATTGATGCAACGGATTTCAGGGCGCTATCTAAGTCTACCAAAACTTGTTCAAGATCATTTTTCAACGGCTATTTCGTTTTATAAGCATATAGAAAATAAAGCTCAACAAACGTTTTTATATCCCTATCCCACCTATCGTATTGTTGAAACGGCTGATGAATATGCACGATGGGATAAGAAAAAAGCTAAACCGGAATATCAATCACTAATGAGCAAAAACCTAACATCACTGTCTACCCCAACACTTAAAACACATCAAGCAATGACACTTTATGATACCTATGTTGTAGATACTGAAGCAATTTTAGATTGGTTTCAGCATTATTTTAAAACACAGGGCTGTTTATTTTTTAAAACTATTTCTGAGGCTGAAATTAGCATTACTCCTAACTCACTCAAAATTCAAAATTTAGAAGCTGATGTTGGTATTTTTTGTCTTGGATCGGCGCTTAAAGACCTGTCTTTATTTCAAGCAATTCCATTTACTGCTACCAAAGGAGACATTCTTTGTTTAAAAATAAATTATCAGCAAGATTATATACTTCAACATGATACGTGGCTTATTCCTTTTAAAAATAATAATTATAAATTTGGTGCAACGTATAGCTCAGATACCTGTAGTTTGCCTTCACAAAAAGGTTGGACCTATTTAAATTCATGCTTAAACACACTTGGTTATACCAACTATCAGGCTACCTCAATTCATTCAGCACATCGTTGTGCATTACCGGATCATTTTCCTTGTATTGGATTTCTTCCAAATCATCCTCATATTGGTGTATTTGGAGGCTTTGGTTCTAAAGGGTTCATAACAGCACCCGCTTTAGCAGAAGCTTGGACTAACTCTTTTCCATTATTTAACAATACAATCTCTTCTATCCAGCGATTTTTTTAATAATTACAAGATTTTTTTTGAGTTCAAATATGTTTTATTAAGCTCAATTAAGGGAATAATTATAGAAAGTATATAACTAAAAAATTCAAGGGGATTTTAGTATATGGGGGGAAATTATAGTTTACGCTTAGTGTTAATTAGCATGTTTGTTCTTTTAGGGCTTTCATCAGCTATCTTTTCATTAACCATTGATACAGATGAATCATCTGAAATGGATGAATCTATAGAACGACGCATTAACTTTGATTCATATTACTCCACATCTATCGATCTAAACAAACCCTTCTCAATTGCTTATATGTCTTATGGAAACCCCCAATTAAACCCAAATTCTCCGCTTAATGAAATTAATCAACTAACTGAATTTAATAACTTATCCGATTCTGAATTAGCCATAGTTTCAAATTCAGTGCTTTTTTATCCTAATCCTTTTAGCCTTAAATTAGATTCACCTCAGCTTGGTTTTAAAACAACAAAAGATGTTGATGAAAATATCTTAACACTTCAACTATTTGACATGAGAGGTTTACAGGTATTTGAAGGAACATTAACTGATAAAATTATAGGAAATACGTATACTAAAATTCCATTTTCAGATAGTAGTTTTAATACGCCCATTCCAGCGTTATCTTCAGGTGTTTATATCTACTTAGTGCTTTTTGAAGATACTGTTTTAAGTAAAGGGAAATTTGTTATCAAACCATAAAAATAGGAAAATTCTATGAATTTATTTTATCGATCAATTTTACTCATTTTAATTTTTCAACTTCCTATTTTTGGAGAAAGTTTTTCTCTGATTTCTGATATTGGGTCCTCTGCTCAAGCAATAGCCTTAGGAAATATCGAAGGCCAAAGTAGAACAGCCAGTGCTATTTTTTCAAATCCTGCTGGCTTATATTTAATTCGCAGTTATTCATTTAGTTTATTTCAAACAACCGTAATGAATGATATCAATTATCTTAATTTTGCACTTAGTAAAAAAACGCCTCTAGGGACCATTGGCTTTGGTCATTACATGGCAAGTATTAATGATATTGCACATACAATGATTGATGAGGCCACTCAAGAATTTACTATCAAAGAAAATTTTAACTATAAAAATTCTGTTACAAAACTATCTTATCAAAGAAGTATATTTAGACGATTAAAACTAGGGCTTAATCTCAGCAAATATAATGTTGATTTTCATACGTTAAAAGCAAATGGCTTTGGTGTTGATTTAGGAGCACTTTACATTCTTCCTTTTGCAACATTTTCAGCTTATGCTCAAAATATCAATCAAGGTGAAATTATTTATAAAGATTCTAATAATCCTGACTATGAAGGTAAGGAAACATTGCCCTTATCTATTAGCACATCTATGCGTTTACAACTATGGGATTTTATTTTCTTTCCACAGGTTAAATTTATGAACGGCTCAATGCTACCATCCGCAGGTGTTCAATATGCCCCTCGATTTATTCCTTATTTAAAATTTAATATGGGATACCGGCAGCTTTTAGATTATGCTAATCAAGTTCATAATAAAGCATCTGTTGGCATGGATCTCAAACTATTAAGCATTACTGCTCACTATGCTTATGAAAGAAGCGAATATCATCTTCAAGATCATATGTCGTATTTTTCATTGAGTTATAATTTTAAATTAAAAGATCCCAAAATAGCCAATCGATTTCAACTCTCATCTATTTTGTTATTTCTTCCATCAATTTATTTAATGACTTTATAAGTATACTATCTAGATTCTTCATTAAAATCTTTTTATAATATTGCAAAATGACATTAGCGACACCTCTTAGTGAAACCGGACACTCAATGTTAGAACGTGTTCAAAATCTACAAGGAAAAATCTGTGACGCTTTTTTTAAATTTGAAACAGAAAAATCTTTTTTTAAAGATCCTTGGCAACGCTCTGAAACAACTGGCGGTGGACTATCTTGTGTATTTGAAGATGGTAGTATTTTTGAAAAAGCGGGTGTTAATATCTCTGCAATTACAGGAAACTTAACTTCTGAAACAGAAAAAATGATGTTTCAATCACTTATCAATCAGCGCTTTAAAAATTCAATGCAACTTGAGAATGCTACCTATTTTGCTACAGGAATTAGCGTTGTTTGCCATCCAATCAATCCATTTGTTCCAACAATTCATATGAATTACCGTTTCTTTGAAATTCAATCCGGAAACGAAACACTTTGGTGGTTTGGTGGAGGTACTGATTTAACACCATATTTTTTAGATCTAGATTTAATTACACAATTTCATACTCAATTAAAAACCACATGTGATTTATTTGATTTATCTTACTACCCTAAATTTAAAGATGCATGCGATACCTATTTTTATTTACCTCATCGAAAAGAACATCGTGGTATTGGGGGTATTTTTTTTGATTATTTAAACACTCAAAGTAATCAACATTATTTAGACTTTGCCTCGGCATGTGGAAACTGTTTTCTTGATACCTATCTTCCTTTTATTGAGACCTATCAGGCGCAGCCATACACGCAATCACAGCAAGAATGGCAACAGTATCGACGAGGTCGTTATGTAGAATTTAACTTACTACATGACCGAGGTACTCATTTTGGATTAAAAACCAATGGTAGAATTGAAAGTATATTTATGTCACTTCCAAAACGAGTAATTTGGACATACGACGAAAACAAGTTGAAAAAAGATCACGATGATTTACTTAAACTTATAAAAACACCCAAACAATGGGCTTAAGCTAAACTCCTAAAAGTTTCGTTTTCGATCACTTTCGTTTAAAACTATTTTTCGAACTCGGATTGATTTAGGAGTACACTCAACCAATTCTGTATCATCAATAAAACTTAGATACTGTTCAAGACTCATTTTTAAAGGAGGGGTTAATATCACACTATCATCTGAACCAGAAGCCCTCATATTAGTTAGTTTTTTAGATTTTGATGGATTCACAACCATATCTTCTTCACGACTATTTTCACCAATAATTTGACCTTCATAAATTTCAACACCAGGGCCAATAAATAAACGGCCTCTTTCCTGTAAATTATCTAATGCATAAGCAATACTCTTACATGTTTCTTTTGATATTAAGACACCACATTTTCTAACTCGAATATCTCCAACATATTTTCTATATTCTAAAAATTTATTAAAAATTAATCCTAGCCCTTTGGTTTGAGTCATAAACTCAGATTGATACCCCAATAGTCCACGTGTTGGAATTTCAAATTTTAACGTGACCATTCCGTCATGCTGATCCATATGTTGCATATGACCCTTTCGATTTCCCATACTTTCAATAATAGCTCCCATAGTTTCCTCTGGCACCTGAATGGTTACTTCTTCAAAGGGTTCTGACTTTACACCATCGATTTCTTTAATGATAACCTTTGGTCGAGCTACTTGAAACTCATACCCTTCACGCCTCATTTTTTCGATTAAAATTGATAAATGCAACTCCCCTCTTCCAGAAACAGAAAACCCTGAATCTTGAGTTAGCGTTTCAACATGTAATGCAACATCGGTTAAGGTCTCTTTAAATAAACGATCTTTTAATTGATTTGACGTAACAAAATCGCCTTCTAAACCACAAAAAGGAGAATTATTGGCTAGAAACTGCATTGAAATAGTTGGAGGATCTACATTAATCCCCTCAATAGGTGTCGGGTCTTCTGGACTAGCAATTGTTTCATTTACACGAATTGAATCTATTCCTGCAATAGCTACAATATTTCCAGCTGAAGCTGATGAAATTTCTTCATAATTATCAGACTGAAACCCATATATTTTTGTAACTCTCATTTTTTCTGAAACAGAATCCTCTGAACTAACAAGTACTTCTTGATTTAATTTCAAAATTCCTTGACTTACTTTGCCGATTGCTAATCTTCCCATAAAAGGTGAATATGAAATTGAACTTACTAATAATTTAAAAGGAGCTGATTCATCACAACCAGGGGATGGCACCTTATCTATCACAGCCTGTAAGATAGGTTCCATGCTTTGCTCTAAATTATCTAATGTAGTACCTGAGAGGCCATTTTTTGCAGATGCATAAAGTACTGGAAAATCTAGAATATCATCGTCAGCATTTAGCGATACCATTAGATCAAATACCTGATCAATAGCCCAATCAGAACGTGCATATTGCTTATCTACTTTGTTAACAATTACTATTACTGGTAAATTTAAAGCTATTGCTTTTTTTAATACAAAGTGAGATTGAGGCATAGGCCCCTCTTGTGCATCCACTAAAAACAACACGCCATCTGCCATTTTAAGCACACGTTCAACTTCGCCTCCAAAATCTGCGTGACCGGGTGTATCAATAATATTAATATGATGATCTTTGTATTTACATGCACCATTTTTTGACTGAATAGTAATTCCCCGCTCTCTTTCTAAATCCATAGAATCCATCAATCGCTCTTTGACTTCTTGGTTATCTCTATACATTCCTGACGATTTAAATAACTGATCAACCAAGGTAGTTTTTCCGTGGTCAA